>MTKY01051121.1_pt1 | contig 45823 bp, 29 predicted proteins | sample 1042731 | NCBI WGS metagenome assembly MTKY01 (sample SAMN06212206, study PRJNA360538) | anaerobic digester metagenome | biome: Wastewater treatment plant; material: sludge; isolation source: anaerobic digester fed with sludge from wastewater treatment plant | place: Denmark: WWTP Soeholt ...
GGGGGTGGGGGTGGGGTGCGCGTCGGGAAGCGGCGTCGCGGCGATTTCCGGCGTCGAGGTTGCTTTCGGTACGCGGGTGGTTGCCGGCGTGACGGTGGGCAGCGGCTTGGGCTGTCCACAACTCAACGAGACCACAAACGTAAGTAGGACGATCCAAAAGTGCAGTTTTCGCTTCATAGTTCCACCTCAAAATTCCAGCTCTTCAATGAAGGCGCGGAAATAGGGGTAGTTCGCGTCAAATTTGCTGGCGTCCGCTATGTACGTGATCAAGTACACTTGACCCGCCACGCGCAACGCCACGTCCAGCCCGCGCACGACGACCGGCAGTTGATCCGCGTAGGGGTTCTGATTCACGGCGACGTAGGTGAAGCTGCGTTGTGTGGCGGCAGCGTCGTGAACCAGCACTTGCTCGGTGCGCAGGGTGGTGTAGGCGACGGCCTCCGCGGCGCGTTCCAGAACCAGGGCGTCCAACGCCAGGCAGACGTCAGCTTCGGCAGCCAGCGGGCGGCGGCGCAGCTCTAACGTGGTGGCGAACGTCCCGCTCCGCAGGTCGCGCAGGCGCACCAGTGGGTCGTCGCCGAACTGCCTGGCCCATCCGGCGGGGGCGCGACCGGATACGCCCAGATTGTCGAAGGCGAACGCTTCGGTGCGGTAGACGGTCGCGTTGCGCACCCAGACGCCCAACAGCAAGGCGACGATGACGACGGCAATCACCGCCAGGTCGGCCCAGAGCGCGTGTCGGGCGGCGATGCGTTCACGGTCATAGGGGATAGTGGACCCGGTCATGCTTCACCTCCTTGTCGGTCGGCGCCGGCCAGGGTGAGCCGGTTGGCGCGCCGCATCAGGTAATAGAGCAGGCCAAACGTCCCCCCGGCGAAGACAGCCGCCAGCGCCAGCCCCGGCCAGGGGTTGAAGCCGCCGCCGGCCAGGTTCAGGGCGGGCGTGGTCAATTCGCCGTGCAGCGTCGTGAAGACGCCGTTGAGGACGGCGGCCAGCGTCACGCCCGTGGGCAGCCACCAGATTGGCTCGTCCTCGAACCGGGCGCGCCCCAGGAAGTAGCCGCTCAACCCGGCGAAACTGGCCTGCGCCAGCGCGGTCACGGCGACGCGGATGACCGCCGCCTGCAAGTTCACGCCGCCGGTGCTGACGATGTAGTGTACGTTGAGCGCCGTCGCGTAACCCAGGCCGGCCGTCGTCCCATAGATGACGCCGTCTATGCGCTCGTCAAACTCCGGCAAAGAGTAGACGGAATAGCGCACGGCGAAGTATTTGAGGGACTCTTCGATGAAACCGACGACGAGAATCGCGCCCAACAGGCCGCCTAACGGGCTGAAAGACAGCCAGCGCCCCACCTCGAAGACGTTTTCTTTCAGTGGGATGCCCACACCCTGCGCCGCCAATGCGCCGAGGACGAAGATAGCGAGGATGTAGCCTTTCGGTTCCGGTTCCAGGCGGTCTTGCTGGTAGAAGAAAACCAGCCAGATCAGCGCCGTCCCCAGGGCCAGGAGCAACCCGGCCACGTCCAACGCCCAGCCGGAGAGCGCCGGCTTGAAGACGCTGACCAGGACTTCGACGAGCAACACAAAGGCCAGTTGGCCTACGATCATGCCTAGCCCGGCGCGCCAGAGGCCCGGACGATCCTGCGCGGCTTTGGCGTAATGCTGCGCGCAGTAAGTCCGGCCCCCAAGCGTGTGGGTTTCTTCCGGGCTGATGGGACGGTGGCACACACAACAGATTTTTTCGGCCATTGAGCCTCTCCTTTCCTTTGCATCACAGTTCAGAAATCCGGTTTTTAGAACAAAAACCGGATTTCTCTTGGCTTAAGTATATCCAGATTTGCGGCTGGTTGCAAGAGGCAAAAACCCACGCTATCGCATTTGGAAAACTTTGCTTTGTTGAGATTGCGCCGCCCTTGTTTTATTCCACCCTCACCCGCGTCAAAACGACGGTTTTGACGGGCATCTGGCCTTTCTCCCACACGATGGGCAAGTGTTCCAGCTTGCCCTCGGCGTTTACGCGGTAGATCGCCAGTTGCAGGTTGTAAGCGCCGGGCGCGGCGTCGGCGGAGATGGCGAGCGCGCGCGGCTCTTCGAGCGTCTGCCCCACCCGCCAGGAAGACGTCGGCGCAGCGCCGTCGAGCGGCCAGGCGTCGGATTGGGCGGCCTTGTTCCATTGCGCGTCGATGAGCTGCACGGAGACCGTGTAGTCGCCGTCGATGCGGGCCGCGCAACGCCAGTGCAACGTCGTCTGCAAGGTGTCGCCGCGCGCCACGGCCACGTCGCTCAGCTCGTAGCCGGTGAGCGCGATGCCCTTGCCGAAATACACGACGACCGGCTTCTGCGGCTCGCTCAACCACACGTCGCCGAAGATCACGGCGTCGCCTGCGGGCGTAACGACAAAGGGCGCCCCGGCCTGCACCGGCAGGCGCGCGCCTGTAGCGGTCTCGTACATTCCCACGGCTAACGTCAGACTGTCGGGCGCGTAGGCCAGCGGGGGAATGGCGATCTCGTAGTGCTCGATCCAGGTGCGCCCCGCTTCCAGCCACGTCGTCGAAAGCAAGCCACGTCCGGGGAACGTGTCGCGTTGGGCGACGATGCGGTCGCCCGCGCCGAGCACGTGGATGAAGAGACTGTGATCGGCGGCGGTGGGCGCGAGCGCCGTCCATTGCAGCGCCAGCCCGACGGTGTTGCCGGGCGCGGTGTTGCGCCGGTCGATCTGGAAGCCGGTCAATCGCAGTACGTTGCCAAAGTCCGCGCGCAAGGGTGGGGTGGTCAGCGTGGCACGCGTCGCCCGCGGCGGCGTATATGACGGTACGATCCACGCCGGAAGTGCGATCAGGCACAGGACGAACAAGAAAGCAGCGAGGATTTTGGATTTTAGATTGTGGATTTTGGAGATACGTGATACGTGATGTGTAATGCGTAACTTTGAACTCTGAACTTTCAACTTGAAACTTAGTGGCAGCGCCAATGCCAACGACCATATCGGCAGCGCGGAAAAGATGAGGCGGCCCTGCGAAGACCAGGTTATCGTCGCCCACTGGATCCACGAGACGAAAACCGCGACAGGCCACGCCCAGGCCAGCGCGCGCGCGGCGGTCAGCGGATCCCACGCAAAAGGCCAGAGATTAGGGATTTTGGATTTTGGATTTTGGATTTTGGATTTCCCACCCACAACCCAAAACATAAACCCCACAATCACACTGATCGCAGCGATGATGGCGAAAAGGTTGAGGATGGTGTAAATCCACGTGGGCATCGGCACGTTGAGACCGCCGAAGTTGCCCCAGTAGCCGGCCGCGAAGGCGAACCGTTCGGCCCACAGTTGCGTGAAATCCGCAGTCACGTCGCGCGTACCGAGCACGGCGTAGAAGGCGTTGAGGCCGAGCCAGTCGCCGTATAGCCGAAAGTTTCGAACGAACCACCACCCGGAGATGGCGAGGGCGGGCAGGAGAACGAGCGCCAGGTCGCGTAAGGCGTGAAGCGTGATTTTTGGGAGTAGGGAGTAGGAAGTAGGGAGTAGGGAGTAGGGAGTAGGAAGTAGGGAGTAGGAAGTAGGGGGGCGTGAGGCGTGATGTGTGATGCGCGATTCACCTATTCGCCGATTCGCCGATTCACCTATTCGCCGATTCGCTGATTCACCTATTCGCTGATTCGCTGATTCGCTGATTCGCCGATTCGCTGATTCGCTGATTCGCTGACTCGCTGATTCGCTGATTCGCTGACTCGCTGATTCGCTGATTCGCCACTTGAGCTTCTGCCACGCTTCCCAGGCAACCGTCGCAGCCGCAAACGGCAACAGCGCAATCGCGCTCGCCTTCGTCAACAAACCTAACCCGATCACGACCCCCAGGAGCAAATGATGCGAGATGCCGGATGCAAGATTCCCGTCCCCTGCATCTTGCCCCTTGCACCTTGCTTCTTGCACCTTGCACCCTGCTTCTTGCACCTTGCCCCTTGCTTCTTGCTTCTTGCCTCTTGCATCCTGCCTCTTTACCAACCGCACCATCATCAGTAGCGCCAACGAACACAACGGCACAATCAGGTTGTCGTTGTTTACCGAGGCGTTGACGAACAGGACCATCGGTGTGAAGGCGTGGATGGCGGCGGCGAGCAGCGCGAGTTGCGGGTGTTCCGGGTACAACTCGCGGACGAGCGCCCACGTGAGATACACCGCCCACGTTCCCAGGAGCACGGAAAAGATGCGCACAACGTGAACCGCCAGCACTGCGCCGCGCCAGGGAAAGCGTTCCAACGCGGGGTTGTGCACCACCAGGTTGGGGTTGCTGCCGTCAGGCGTGACCACGCCGGCGGCGACGTGTGGGTTGAGATGGCGGACAGTGTTCAGGTCGTAGGGTGCGGCTGTGGGCGAGGTATCGATCCAGGCGGTGAGGGCGGCGGCGATAGCGTAGTAAAGCGGCGGCTGGCTGGCTTCCTGCCGCCACGGGCCGCTGGACGCGCCGGGTTCGAGCGGCTGCACCGGCAGCGTCCACTCGCGCGCCAGGTGCTCGACCAGAGGGTAGTGCCACACTTCGTCGGAGGCTTCGAAGATAGGGACCACGGCGCTGTAGAGCAAGCCCAGGACGGTGAAGCTGACCAGGAGTAGCATTAAGGCGAGGCGCAAGGGATTCTCTGCTGGTCGCATTTTTACACGCCTTTCACGTGCGTTACTCCGAATCGATCCTTATTCTTTTTACTTACGACCAGCTTGATCGCGAAGTGTGCGGAAGAACTCCGCCGTGCGCGCGGCGATACGCTCCCACGAAAATTCGTAGGCCAGCCGCGCGGCTTGTTGCTCGATTTCCGCGCGCGCTTGCGGGTTTTCCCATAAGGCGTGGATGACGTTGGCCAGAAAGTCGGGATTTTCGGGAGGGACAAGGATGATGTTGACGCCGTTCTTCAGTTGTGGGGTTTCCACTTTGGGGGTCGTCGTGACGATGGCTCTGCCGTGCGCCAGCGCCGCATGGAGTGTCCCATGACGAAGGTTCGCGCCGTTGCGATAGGGGAGGGCGCACACGTCCACAGCGAGGAGTGCGGCAGAAACCTCGGCAGGGGTGGTGTAGCCAGTACGGTGCACGCGCCCACCGAGTCCCACATTTTCGACCAGCGCGTCGATCTCGTCGGCGTAACGCGCATTGGTGCTGTCGCTCGATCCCGTCCTTCCACCGACGAAGAGTAAGTGCGCCGGCAGCCCGGCGGCAATCAGTTGCCCGAGCGCGTCGATCAGCGTTTCGACACCCTTGCTGCGGTTCAAGAAGCCGAAGAAACCTATGAGCATATCGTCAGGGTGGATCCCGTGTGCGGCGCGCCATGCTGTACGGTCATAGTCAGCGGGCGGTTGCGGCGCAATGTTGCTGCCGATGGGGATCAAGCGTGTCGGCGGCAATTTGTCTTTCATTGCAGCGGTGAATGCAGTGTAGTCATCACTATTGGTGATGATGACCCCGTCGGCGTGTTGCGCCAACTGCCGTACCGACCACTGGCGCAGCGGTCCGGCTTTGGGGAACAGGTAGGGCGGTAGCAAATCGTGGTACGTTACCACAATGGGAGCGCTGAGGTGCCGCTTCTGCGCCCACGGATAGAAGTTGATCCCACCGCGCATCTGGTAAGCCGCTGCCTGGTACTGGATGTTCACCACGTCGAGTGACAGCGTGTCGATCCAGCGGGTGATCTTGGCGTGTGCGCTGCGGTCCCAATCGTAAATGTCACGGTAGATAGACAGATTGTCTTCCTCTACCGGACTTGATTGCCGATCGTTCATCTGTGAAGTAAGGATGTGTATCTCGTGGCCATCGGCGTGCAATGCTATTCCCAACTCGCGCGTGAAATCGCCCACACCGCCTTCCAGTGGCGGGAATTCTCCAGTAATCATCCCAATACGCATAACTGCCTCTCCTGAGAAACAAAAATTAGAAATCAGAGTTTGTGTGATGAGTGTTATTTACCATTGTCGAACTGACCCGTAGAAAGTGCATCGTTCACAGACATTGAAGCGCCATCGCCTCCTGTCTTTCAGTTTCTGCATCATGAAGCCTTATTCTACCTTAAAAAGCCAAGAAATCCAGAATCGGCGCGGCTTGTCCATTAATTTTGCTATTGTATAATGCGCTTAGTTGACCCATAAGGAGGTGTATATATGAAACAGCGTATGATATTACTGATTTCGGTGGTGTTGTTGTTGGCGTCGCTGGGATGTTCTCTTTTTTCAGGACGTCAAACGAGCGGCGGCGGAACCGCCCGCACGGGCGATTTTGAAATCAAGGTTGTCAATCAGTCTCCTGATGAGGTGTGTTATGTGTTGATCTCCAGCAGTGAGAGCGATGAGTGGGGCGAGGATTGGCTCGGTGGCGAGGAAACGATTGCTTCCGGCGATAGTAAGACCTTCACGCTTCCTGCCGGGCAGCACGATATTCAACTCGAGGCGTGCGACGAAGCGGTGATGGCCACTGGCTGGCACATCGAAAATAACACGACGATTACCGTGGGCGGTTCGCGCGCCACATCGCGGTTGTTTTTGGATAACACATCGGAGACAGAAGTGTGCTATGTTTTCATCTCCTCTTCAACCGGCGACGATTGGGGCGATGACCTGATGGGCGAGAGCGAGACCGTCATGGCCGGTCGAACGCGTATCTTCTACCTGCGTCCAGGGACGTATGATCTGATGGCACGCGACTGCGACGATAATGTGCTGGCCGAAGAATACGACGTTGATTTGTCGGCTGACAAAACGTGGACGTTGTCCGGTGAATAAGGAGCGCGAAAATGCCCGCAGTTAACGTAAAGCCCGGAATTTACTGGATCGGCGTCAACGACCGCACCACCGACCTGTTCGAAGGCCTCTGGCCGATTACGAGCGAGGGCGTCTCCTACAACGCTTACGTCATCGATGGAGCGAAGAAAGTCCTTGTGGACGCAGCGAAGGATATCAAAAGTGACGCGCTGCTCGATCAGATTGCGGCGGTCTTCGATCCGGCGCTGCTGGATTACATCGTGATCAACCACATGGAACCGGACCATACCGGTGTGCTCCGCACGTTGCGTCGTATTGCACCGGACGTGACCTTCTTCTGCACCAGCCGTGCGGTGAAGATGTTGGAGGCTTACTACCAGGTGACCGATAACATTCAGGCCGTTGAGGATGGCGAGGTGTTGGACCTCGGGTCACACCAACTGCAATTCCACATTGCGCCGATGGTACACTGGCCGGAGACGATGCTGACCTACGAAACCACGCAAAGGGTATTGTTCTCCTGCGACGCTTTCGGCGGTTACGGCGCGCTGCAAGGTGCAATCTTCGACGATCAATGTACGGCGCCGGACTTCTACGAGCGCGAGGCGTTGCGCTATTACGCCAACATCGTGGCACTGTTCCCCAAACCGGTGCTCAAAGCCATCGACAAGCTGGCTGGCGTTCCCATCGATGTGGTAGCGCCTTCACATGGTCTGTTGTGGCGCAAGCGTCCAGGGCGCATCATTGAACTCTATCAAAAGTGGGCCAACTACACGCTTGAAGGCCCTGACGTCGGCGTGACACTGCTGTACGGGACGATGTACGGCAACACAGAGCAGATGGTGGAAGCCGTGGCGGCGGGCGTCGCGCGCGCGGGTGTGCCGATGGAGATTTTTGACGTACGGCACATTCACGCCAGCTACATCCTGCCGTCGGTCTACACGCGCAGCGGCGTGTTGGTCGGCGCGCCCACCTACGAGGGTGAACTGTTCCCGCAGATGGCGCACGTATTGGATATGGTGAATCGCAAGCGCATCCAGAACCGCAAGCTGGCCTACTTTGGCAGCTTTGGCTGGAGTGGCGGTGCGCGCCGCGAGATCGCGCAGTGGGCCGAAAAGCTCAAATGGGAGCTGGTCGAGGCCTGGGAGTTTCCCGGTGGCGCGACATCCCAGGATCTGTCCAAGGCCGAGGAACTCGGTTACACTTTCGCTCGATCGTTGCAGTAACGTTAGCACGTTGGAACGTTCATACGTTCGTACGTTCCAACGTGATTCTCTGGATCGCCTCAGGCAAGGCCCGGGCCACGTCGCTGGCGGTCATACCGGCTATGCCCAGCCGCTCCCGGACGATTTCCCCTGCCAGCCCATGGAGATAGGCCCCGGTAACAGCGGCCTGGAAAGCCTCCAATCCCTGCGCTCGCAGCGCGACGATGGTGCCTGCCAAAACATCGCCTGTCCCCGCTGACGCTAATCCCGGGTTGGCAAAGGGGATCAACATCGTTTTTCCATTCGGCGCAGCGACGATGGTGAATGCGCCTTTGAGTACGATGACGTGCTCCCAGGCAGCCGCGCTCGTTTGCGCGATGCGCAGGCGGTCAGCCTGGATTTCTGCCGTTGTCTTGCCGGTAAGTCGGGCCATCTCTCCGGGATGGGGGGTAAGAATCGTCTCCGTCGGCAGCAGTTTGTGCCAGTCGGGGATGTCGCTCAGAATGTTCAAGCCGTCCGCATCCACTACCAGCGGCGGCAAGAGAGGGCGTTCGCTCGCAGATTTGCCTTCACTTGGTGCAAAACCGGTGCTGCGCTTGCCTGTCTCCAATCCTAACAACCGCCGCATAAAGGCGACAGTCTCCGGCGTGTGGCTCAGTCCCGGCCCGATGAGCATGGCCGAATAGGCCGGTGTGTCCCCGCTCCCCAGTTGTTCCGCCAGCGGCGCCGTCGCGTGCCCGTCCAATACGCCGAGTGTGTGCGGCAGCAAAATATAGATAACCTCCGGTAGCGCTGGCACGATGGCCGGGTGCAGTAGATTGGGAATCGCCAGCGTCACCAGCCCGGTTCCGGTGCGCACGGCAGCCGTCGCCGCCAGGAGGGCCGCACCCGTGTAGTTGACCGAGCCGGCGACGATCAACGCTTTGCCGAACGTGCCTTTATGCGCAACTAGCGAGCGCATCGGCAACCACTGCCGGATAGTTTCCGGTGCGGCGATGGTTGTGCCTTTGCTCGGAATTTCGACGTGCCTGGGGATGCCAATATCGGCGACGAGTAGTTCGCCCACATATTCAGCGCCGGGAAGCGCAAAGTGCCCGAACTTGGGCGCAGCGAAGGTGATCGTCAAATGCGCTTTCAACGCCAGCGGATCGATGTCGCCGCTGTCGAAGTCCAGCCCGGAAGGGCCATCCACAGCGACGATCAAAGGGCGCGGCGGCGCAGGTTTGGGTGGGCGATTCAGCGGTGTCAGCGGATCGACGCTAATCTGTGCCAACCCGGCCTTGACGTTCCGCAACACATCAGCGACGACTCCACGCAGCGGAGGGGCTGCTCCAATCCCTAGCAGGCTATCGAGGATGACGTGCGCCTGTGCAGTCAGACGGCGCAGCGCTTCATACTGTGGATCGTCAGGCGCACAGATGATCTTCACGCCGAACGTCTGCGCGTGTTCGAATACGACGTCCTCTTCTGGATCGCGTATGCTGGTGAGGTAGGCGGTGACATGCGCGCCAGAATCGTGCAACAGACGTGCGGCAACCAGGCCGTCCCCGCCGTTGTTGCCCGGTCCCACCAGGACGAGGATGCGCCGTCCTTTGACCGGCACATGCTGTACGACCGCAACCGCCAGGCTCTTGCCGGCCTGTTCCATCATTTGCGCGTAGCTGTAGCCAGCCATATCGGCAGTCGATTCCAGCGCGCGCATTTCGGATACGGACAAGATGCGCATGGAGCCTCCTATTCGCCTATCAGCGCCGCCCACGGGCCGTGGATGCCCTCTTCGGTCACACCGTAGTAGACGTGTTGTTCCTCATTGACCTTTTCCACCAGATCGTAACGCATCTGCGTGTTGTACTCGCGCTGCTTCCAGATGCCGACGTTGCCCATCCAGCGCACCTGGTTTGGTTTAACCGGGTTATTTTCGGCCTCGTCGATGGCATAGCGCCAGAGGCGGCGGGCCGAGTTGCGGGTCACATTGCTGACCAGGCTGCCATTCCGCAGGTCACGCATGGTGTAGTAACGCACGTTGTTCCGGGTTTCCACGTCAGCAATTTCCACACCCGTGTGCGGAGGATCGATGGCGAGGCTATCTGTCTGGAGCTGTTTCCCTTCAGCGGTATCGATTGGAGCGGGTGTCGCGGGTATAGCCGCGCCCAGTCCGAGCTTGACCAAATCCACGATTTCATCGCGCACGGCGGGCGTCGTTTCGGCCTCGCTGCGGATGAAGATTTGGCTCTCATCCAGCGCATAAGGTGGATGCTCGCCGCGCGGCACGACCAGGCGCACGACCTTGACGTTTTGGGTTTCCTGGACGTCAATGCTGACTGGCAGCGTGGGGGTGATGCGCGTTTCGATTTCCGTTTTGAGGGCGTTGATCACCCGTGTCGGTGTGTTACCGACGCCTACCGGCGGCATATCCGCATCCGTGGAAGCGCCGATATAGAGCGTGCCACCATTGGTGTTGGCGAAAGCGCAGACATCGGCCACGATTGCGTCCAGGAATCCGCCGCGCCGGAGGTAACGCTCATGAAAGTCCTGCACGATGTTCGGGCCTTCCGCACGGGCGGCTTGAATGTAATCGAAGGGGTGAGACTCGGCGCGATAAGGACGTGTGCGGGCGAAGTCATCGCCCGTTAGGACTGCATGCAGCGCCGTGAAAGAGAGCTCGTCCAGCAGAATCTCGGTGACGCGGTCGCCGACACCTGGATTGCGCGGGTTATTGGGATCACGCGTCAGGCGATGGGCGTCTGACCCCTGGATGCAGCGCATGCGGCGCGGGTATTCGGGTTTGGAGCCATCGAAGAAGCGCGCGGTGGTTTTCTTGCCGATTTTTTCCAGATCGGTGACTTCCAGGGCGTGCAGGTTGGGGTCTTGCGTGAACGCGATGCGCGTCTGGCCGCCAAAGCGCATCCCCTGCATAGCGACGCCGTGCGACGAATTCGCGTGGGCCGCGATGACCAACCCTCCGGCGTCGGCGATCATTTCGTAAGCTGTCAGGACATCGACGGTGGCGCCGACTTCGGTGGCGCCGTCATCTAGTTTGTCTGCGGGCACATTCATCTGCAACAGCAGGAATTCTAGCTCGCGCACCGAGGTGTCGGGTGGAAAAATACCCAGGATGTGGAAGCCAAACGTAGCCGTAAACTCGAATCCGGTGAGCAGGAGAAGCTTATCCTGCAAGCGGCGGTATTCCTGAAGTTTCTTTTCCTCTTCCGGCTTGAGCCGGTTCAGACGTTTGAGCAGCTCGAGATCGTCGATTTCCTCGAGCATCTGTTTGTAACCGGCTACAGTGTTGTGATCGGTAAACGCGATGATATCCAGGTCGCGCCGCTCGGCCTCTTGTAAAATCTCCAGGCAGGTTACATTTTTCTGTTGATGGTCCGCCGATGCCGGGGTATGCACGTGCAGATCCATCTTGTACCATTGTTCATTAGGTTGTGTTTTCTTCTTACGCCTTCTTCTAGCCATTATAGTATTATCAGACCTCTACTGTGTTTGCGTCATCATAGCACTGATCCGTTCAAGGAGTTCGTTAGGGCGGAAGGGCTTGAGAATGAAATCCTCCGCGCCAGCCTTTTTGCACTCAAGCTCGCGATCCATACCTGAGGTGACGAGAACCGGGATGTCCTTCAGTGCCGCGTCATTTTTCAGAGCGCGCAGCGCGCTTATGGAATCGCCCCCTACCAGATGATAATCCATCAAAATCAACGCCAGTTCCTGCGCCCGTGCAGCCGGCACAATATCCTCGGGTCGGGTAACGGCTACGACTTCGTTGCCCTCCATTTCCATGAGGGTTTTGAGTAGTCCAAGCATCACTTTGTCATCATCAGCAACGAGTATTCTGGGCATATGAACTCCTTATCCAGTCGCGCGTCAACTTACATTTCAGGGTCATTGTACCACATTTGACATATTTAGTATAATAGTTGTTGGTTTATTCACGCCGCCCTTGTCATCTAGGCTTTGTCCGTTATAGTATGGATACAACTGGGCTGTAGTCTTTACTTGATTATTTATTCTTAGTTCTTAACTATTCAACCTTGAGGTGGGACGCACTTAGCTGAACCCAAAACGGCAATTTTTGCGCTTCCTACTGTCATTGCAGGCGTAAAAGTGCGCCCCACCTGAATAGTTACCTTAGTTCTTATGTTTAAGGAGAGACCAATGAATCGTTTTGTTGTCGTGACAGACAGTACGGCGAATTTGCCACCTGAGTTAGTCTCCGAGTACGATATACCGATGATTCCACTGACGGTCCATTGGGGTGAAGAGACGTATCTCGATGGCGTCAGCCTGGATGCGCCGACGTTCTACAAATGGTTGCAGGAACGCGAAACGTTCCCCACAACGTCGCAGCCTTCCCCCGGAGCGTTTATCGAATTCTTCCTGAGTGTGGCGGAGAAATACGGGACAACGGATATTCTGGGCATTTTCATCTCCGCGGAGTTGAGTGGGACGTTGGCCTCGGCGATACAGGCAAAGGCTGAACTGCCGGATTTGCATATTGAGTTGATCGATTCGCGTTCGGTGTCGATGGGCTTGGGGATGCAGGTCTTGACCGCAGCGCGCGCTGCGCGCGAGGGCCAGCCACTCGAGGTCGCCATCGATCGGGTGCAGCACGTTCGTGACAATATGCACATCATCTTTGCCGTGGATACGTTGGAGTACCTGCACCGTGGTGGACGCATCGGTGGGGCGGCGCGCTTGTTGGGCACAGCCCTCAATCTCAAACCGGTTCTGCACCTCGAAGATGGCAAGGTAATGCCGTTGGAGAAAGTGCGGATGCGTCGTAAATCCCTGCAGAGGGTGGTGGAAATCGTTAAGGAGCGCGCCAATGGTCGGCGTTTGGTGGGAGTGGCCGTAATTCACGCTCAGGCCGATGCGGACGCACACTTGATGCAAGGGTGGCTCAAAGAACTTTTTACCCCAGAAGTTATGTATAATACATTGCTGACGCCTGTTGTTGGCACCCATGCTGGCCCGGGAACGATCGGGGTGGCTTTCTACGTGGTGGATTGATCGCCAGCAACTTATCGGACTGCAGCCCAGATGACAAGGTGCAACGCACAGATAGAGATGGATTTTCAGTGCGTTGCACCTGTTTTAACAACGGAGAGTGATTTATGCGCATGGTGGAACTGATCGAGAAGAAACGTGATGGCGGAACGTTGACGACGGACGAAATCAACTATTTCATCCAGGAGTATACGGATGGCACCATACCCGACTACCAGGTATCGGCTTTACTGATGGCGATTCTACTGCGGGGGATGGACGACCGTGAAACCGGCGATCTGACGTTGGCGATGGCCTATTCTGGCGAAGTGTTGGACTTGAAGGATATCGCGCCTTTTGTAGTCGATAAACACTCGACCGGCGGCGTCGGCGACAAGGTGAGCCTGGTGGTGATCCCTGTCGTTGCGGCGCGTGGTTTGCCGGTGGGGAAGATGTCGGGGCGGGGACTGGGGTTTTCCGGCGGCACACTGGATAAGCTGGAATCCGTGCCTGGCTTTCGCGCCGATTTGAGCGTGGCCGAGTTCAAGGCGCAATTGGCTCGCATCGGTATCGTGCTCACCGGGCAATCGGCCAACCTTGCACCCGCGGATGGCAAACTCTATGCCCTGCGCGATGTAACCGGTACGGTGCCCAGTACGCCGTTGATCACCAGTTCAGTCATGAGCAAGAAGATCGCCGGAGGGGCGGATGCTATCCTGCTGGACGTCAAGGTGGGGAGCGGCGCGTTCATGAAGACGCTGGATTCGGCGCGGGCGTTGGCCGAGGGTATGGTGCGCATCGGGGCGACGCTCGGTCGCAAGGTGACAGCGTTGCTCTCGGATATGAATCAACCACTCGGCTGTGCGGTCGGCAACAGCCTCGAAGTTCGTGAGGCCATCGACGTGTTGCATGGCCATGGTCCGCAGGATTTCGACGAACATTGCCTGATCGTCGCCGCTGAGATGCTATATCTGGGTGGAAAAGCAGATACGCTCGAAGCGGCGAGGACGCAGGTGACAGAGACTATCGCTTCTGGTCAGGCCTGGGAGAAATTCCGCCAGTTGATCATTGCGCAGGGGGGAGATGTGCGGTACGTGGATGAGCCGGAGCGTTTCCCGCAGGCGCCCCTTATCGAGACCGTGACGGCATCGCAAGATGGCTATTTGGCCGAAGTGCGCGCCGACGAAATCGGCATGGTTGCCCTGGGGTTGGGTGGGGGCCGCGAGAAGAAAGGCGACATCATTGACCATCGCGTGGGGATTGTGATGCATTGCAAAGTGGGCGACCAAATTGAAGCCAACGCACCGCTCTTCACCATCCACGCTACCGACGCTGCCAGGCGCGACGAAGCTGTGCGCCGCACACTGCGCGCGTTGACCTTCGCGTCCGACCCGGTGGAGCCTCTGCCGCTATTTTACGCACGAATAACATAAAAATCAGCATCCAGCACATTGTCATTTTGGGGTAGCGTGTTATAATCCGCCTACTTGAGCCTGGAGGTAGATCAAGAATGCAAACTTATTTGAATATCATACAAATCCTATTGGGGATTGTGCTCATCGTCCTGGTGCTTTTTGAGGTGCGTAGCAGTGGGATGGGAGGCGTTTTTGGCGGCTCGCAGACCAATGTGATTCGCCAGCGGCGTGGCCCTGAACTCTTGTTGTTCCGCTTGACCGTGGGATTCTCGATCCTGTTTTTCCTGGTCTCGGTGATCAACGTTTTGCTGATCCAGTAACATTTCACGCTTATAGAAAGGACGGAGCCGGGGAGTGTAAGGGGAGTGTTCCCCAGGGAAATATTTCCCCTCTTCCTTCTTCGTCCTTTTTCTGTGTCTTGCGACTGACGATATGTTCCGTCGAATTGGCTGGCAAATGCTTCTGGTCGCGGTGGGCTTTGTGCTCACCGGTATGATCCTGTTTTACATGGCGACAACGTACACCACTGAGTTCCGCCCAGCAAACGGTGGTACGTACATCGAGAGCGTGGGTGGTTATCCCCAGTCCCTCAATCCCCTGCTCAGTTTCTACAACGACGCCGATAGCGATGTGGCGGCGTTGGTGTTCAGCGGCCTGACGCGCATCGGGATGTCAGGCGCGGTAGAGCCAGACCTGGCGACCGGGTGGGACATCGATCCGAGCGGGATCACGTACACCTTCAGCCTCAATCCCAACGTCCTCTGGCACGACGGCTTCTACTTTACCGCCGATGATGTGCTGTTCACCGTCAACCTGCTGCAAGACCCCGATTATCCCGGCCCACCGGACATTGGCGCATTGTGGCGTTCGGTCGAAGCCAGCAAATTGAACGATTACACCGTGCAGTTTGTTCTGCCGGAACCCTATGCCCCTTTCCTGGATTACACCACGGTCGGACTGCTGCCTATGCACCGGCTGAGTGACATTCGCGCCGCCGATTTGCCCAACCTGGATTTCAACCGCCAGCCCATTGGCACCGGGCCTTTCCGACTGACCGAGGTGCAGACGGACCAGGGACAAGTCACAGTGCTGACTTTCAGACGATTCCCGCGCTATTACGGGCCGGAGCCGTATCTGGAAAACATCATCCTGCACTTTTATCCCACGGCGCGGGCAGCTTTTGAGGCATATCAGGATGGCGTTGTGGAAGGCGTGTCGCGGATTACACTGGACGTGTTGCCGCAAGCCTTTGCGGATGAGAATTTGAAGCTGCACTCGGCGGAAACCGCGGAAATGGTGATGTTGTATTTCAACGAGTTGGTGACGGATACCTTGCCGTTCGACAACACACAGGTGCGCCAGGCGTTGTTTTATGCGCTGGATCGCCAGGCTATCGTGGATGCCGTGTTGATGGGCCAGGCTGTTATCCCGCAGACGCCGTTGCTGCCCGGCACGTGGGCGTATAACACGACTGCCGTTCCGGCGTATCCCTACAATCCGCAGCAGGCGCTCGATCTGCTGAATCAGGCCGGCTGGCGGCGGATGAGCACTGCCGAACCGTTGCGCAATGCGCAAGGGGCGACGTTCGCCTTTTCGCTGCTAGCGGCTAACGACGATCAGGATTTGGCCGTGGCGCGGGAGATCGTCAGGCAGTGGGCGCGCATCGGGGTTTCGGCCACGGTGCAGGCGACGCCAGCGTTGGCGCTCACCGGTCTACTGGAGTCGCGCAGCTATGACGCGGCATTGGTCCACTTGATCATCCCCGGCGACCCCGATCCCTATCCTTTGTGGCACGAGACGCAAGCCTTGCTAGGGCAAGGGCAGAATTACACGGGGTTCCAGAACCGGCGCATCAGTGAAATCATCGAGCAAGCGCGCATCACGATCAACCCCCACCAGCGTCTCGCGCTCTATCAGGAATTTCAACAGTTGTTTATGACAGAAGTTCCGGCGTTACCGTTGTACGTCCCGGTCTATACGTATGCCGTCGACATTCGCGTGAATGGCGACCAGATGGGGCCGTTGATGCGCACCGGGGATCGTTTTCGCACCATCGCCGATTGGTACGTGCTGCAACGGCGTGTGGTGGCAAGCGCGCAGCAGCCGTAGTTATCTGGCGTAGCACGCTTGTTCTGAGCGTGCTTTTAGGTATAATAAGCAAGATATATTTTTGACTAAGTTCGGGAGGAAAATGAAATATGAGCAAGCAGTGGGTGTATTTAGCGCGTAATGGTAAGGAAGAGTATGCCAAAATTCTGGGACATACACCGAGCCTCGATGAGATGAAAGTCCTATTCGGCGGCAAGGGGGCTGGTCTGGTCGATATGACCGCAGCAAAAATCCCGGTGCCGCCGAGTTTTACGATTACGACAGAAGCGTGTGTGGTTTACATGGAGACCGGCGACTTCCCCGAGGGAATGTGGGAACAGACGCTCGAGGCGATGAAGGACATCGAAGCGCAGACCGGGAAGAAGTTTGGCGATCCTGCAGACCCCCTGTTGGTTTCGGTGCGCTCCGGCAGCCGCGTCTCGATGCCCGGTATGATGGACACCGTCCTCAACCTCGGGTTGAACGACGATACCCGCGTCGCGTTGGCGCAATTGACCGGCAACGAATGGTTCTCCTATGATGCCTACCGTCGCTTCATTATGATGTTCTCAGATATTGTGATGGGCTACAAGCGCGAGCACTTCGAGCACAAGATCGATGAACTCAAAGCGAAAGAGGGCGTCAAGCTCGACACCGAGGTGAGCCTTGCTGGTCTCAAGTGGTTGGTGGATGAATTCAAGGCTATGTACAAGGCCAAGTTCGGCGAGAATTTCCCTACCGATCCCTACAAGCAACTGGCGGTTTCGATCAAGGCCGTCTTCGATTCCTGGAACGGCGAGCGCGCCGTGGTCTACCGCGAGCACGAAGGGTACCCCCACACCTGGGGTACCGCCGTCAACGTCTGCACGATGGTTTTCGGCAACATGGGCGACGATTCCGCCACCGGCGTCTCCTTCAGCCGCAACCCCTCGACCGGCGAGAAGACGCTCTACGGTGAGTTCCTCATCAACGCGCAGGGCGAGGACGTGGTCGCTGGTATTCGCACCCCGCTGAAAATCGCTAGCCTCCAAGACGTGATGCCCGAAGTGTATGGACAGTACGCGCAAATCGTGGATTTGCTCGAAAAGTATTACCGCGATATGCAGGATATGGAATTTACCGTCGAGCGCGGTAAGCTGTGGATGTTGCAGACTCGCAACGGTAAGCGCACGTCTCCGGCAGCGGTCAAGGTTGCCGTCGATATGGCGGAAGAAGGTTTGATTACCAGGCAAGAAGCTGTGATGCGCGTCAAGCCGGCGGATGTCGAAATGCTGATGCGCGACACGTTCGATCCCAAGGCGCAGAAAACGCTGCTGGCAAAGGGCTTGAACGCTTCCCCCGGCGCGGCTGTCGGTGTGGCGATCTTCGATGCGAGGCGCGCCAAGGTCGCAGCGGCTGAGGGCAAAGCCGTCATTCTGGTTCGCCCTGAAACGAACCCCGACGATGTGCCCGGCATGTTGGTGGCGAAGGGCGTTTTGACGCAGAAGGGCGGCGCGACCTCGCACGCCGCTGTGGTTGCGCGGGGGAACAACATTCCCTGCGTGGCCGGTTGTGAGGACATTACGGTTGCGGCTCACCAGTTCACTGCGCCCGGCGGCGTTGTCGTCAAAGAAGACGATGCGATCTCTATTGATGGGTTCAATGGTGAAGTGTACGCTGGCGCTGTGCCGCTGGTGCAGGCCAAGTATCAAGATCAGGTCGATCTCAAGAAGCTCCTCTCCTGGGGCGACGAGATCCGTCACGAGAAGGGCTTTGACGTGCGCGCCAACGCCGATGTGGGTGTGGATGCGCGCCGCGCGGTGGAATTCGGCGCCGAAGGCATTGGCCTGTGCCGCACCGAGCACATGTTCTTCGACCCGCGCGCCCGCGATGCCGTGGTGCGCATGATCCTGGCGAAGGACCAGAGCGTCCGCGATGCTGCTTTGGAAGAAATGCTGCCCTTCCAGGAGCAGGACTTCGAAGACCTGTTCGACGCGATGGACGGCAAGCCCGTCATCATGCGCCTGATCGACCCGCCTATGCACGAATTCCTCCCGCCGTACCACGAGCTGATCGAAAAAGTTGCCGAGCTGCGCATTACCGCCCCTGGTTCAGAGGAATTGGCAGAAGAAGAGCGTATGCTGGAGGCCGTCTCCGGCATGTGGGAAGTGAACCCGATGATGGGCTTGCGCGGTTGCCGCGCCGGCATTATGTACCCGGGTCTCACCGAAATGCAGACGCGCGCTTACGTGCAGGCGGCTTGCCGCTGCGCCAAGCGCGGCGTGGATGTGCATCCTGAGGTCATGATCCCGCTCGTCGGGCACGCGAACGAGCTGAAGCTCGAGCGCGAAAAGCTGGAAACCGTCGCCAAGCAGGTAATGGAAGAAGAAGGCATCGAAGTACCGATTATGTTCGGGACGATGATCGAAGTGCCGCGCGCGGCCCTGACCTCCACGGAGATTGCCGAGCACGCGCAATTCTACTCCTTTGGCACCAACGACCTCACCCAGATGACCTACGGCTACAGCCGTGACGACGCCGAGGGTAAGTTCCTGCTCCAATACGTCGAGCGCGGCATCCTGCCCGTCAATCCTTTCCAATCGCTGGATCAGGTGGGGGTGGGGCGGCTGGTCAAGATGTGCGTGGAGGAAGGCAAGTCCGTCAATCCCGACCTCGAGGTGGGGATCTGCGGCGAACACGGCGGCGACCCTGACTCCATCGACTTCTGCTATCGCGTCGGTCTGGACTACGTGAGCTGCTCCCCGTACCGCGTCCCAGTGGCGCGGCTGGCGGCAGCGCAGGCTGTTCTCCGGCACGGTTAGTCGCCGGTTCGTTTTGACTCAGCAGTGACGAGCAGCGCCCTGTCACAGGGCGCTGCTTGTGCTTCTTAAGAGGGGTGTGGAGTGTGTCATTGTGGGTGAGCCAGATTGGGAAGGCGTGAAGGCGTATGTGTTCTCACGGTTGGCGTGTGATTTGCCGCATGAATTACGTTATCATAGTATCCGGCACACCTGTGCTGACGTTTTACCGGCGGTTGAACGGTTGGCGGCGTTAGCCGGTGTGAATGGGGACGATCTCCTGTTGCTGCGCACGGCTGTTCTGTATCATGACATGGGCTATATGGAACAGTATACAAACAACGAGCCGATTGGCATAGCCCTCGCCCGCGAAACGCTGCCCGATTTTGGCTACACCCCTGACCAAATTGAAACTGTCGCGGGGATGATTATGGCGACGCGGATGCCCCAAGCGCCGCAGACCTTTCTGGAAGCGCTGATCTGTGACGCCGACCTGGATTCACTCGGGCGTGAAGACTATCTCGACACCAGCCATGATCTGTATGCCGAGTTGATTGCTTACGGCGCGTCGATCTCGATCGAGGATTGGTATCGGCGGCAGTTGAATTTCTTGTCGAATCACAACTATTTTACCGCAGCCGCGCGCGAACTGCGCGATGCTGGAAAACAGGAAAACATCCGGCGACTCGAAGCACTTCTCGCAAACTGAAATCGGCCTCCTACGTCTTGTTTACCGACAGCGTGAACACGAATTTGCTGCCGATGCCGCCATCCCCTGTCTCCACCCAGATGTCTCCATCGTGGGCGCGCACGGCCAGATAGCAGAACCGCAATCCCAGACCGAACCCGCGCCGCCTGCTTTCTTCACCTTCGACCTGCGTGAAACGCACGAAGATGCGCTCGCGTTCTGCGGGCGGAATGCCTGGACCTGTGTCATTGACGCTCACTTTGATGTGCTCTCCTTCCAGTGCGGCGGCGATGGTGATGGCGCCTCTAGGTGTGTATTTGACCGCATTGTCGAGTAAGTTGCACACCACACGCTCGATCCGCTCTGCGTCCAATAGCACGGTAGGCAATCCTGCCTGGCAGTCTATCTGGAAGTGCACATCTTTCTGAACCGAGGACAGCGCCATCGAGGTGACGGCGATTTGGATAAGTTGCGCCACGTCGGTTGCCCTCAAGTTCAAAATAGCTTCATCTGATTCCAGCCGCGATGTATCCAGCAGCGTATCGACCAGCCGTTTCATGCGGTTGTACGACGCACGCCCCACCTCGATGAGCTGCTGGTTGTCTTCACGCACCTCCGGCGGCAGGGTGACGTCGAGCAGCTCCAGGACGTTGATGATGATATTGAGCGGGTTGCGCAGGTCGTGGACGATGAGATCGACGGTCTCCTGGCGTATGCGCTGGAGATCGAGTAATTCCTGTTCGCGGGTCTTCAGGGCCGAAACCTGTTTTCTGAGCCGGTAGCCGGCCTGCGTCGTCGCGTCGCGGATGGTGTCGGCAGCGCGCAGCCGGGCGCTCATCGTTGCCATGATTTCGACGCTGAGGGTGGGGATGTCGCTCAGCAGCCGGATTAAGTCGTCCTTGTGGATTTGGAGCAGGCGCAAGTCCGTCAACGCGATGAGCGAAGCCGAGCGCGGTTGGTTTTCGAGTAGCGCCATTTCCCCCAGGATGTTGCCCGGCCCGCGATACCCCAGGATGGTGGGCGAATCCAGATCGCCTTTGATGACGAGCGCCTTCCCGGCCCAGACGAGATAGGCGACGTCGCCGGGCGCGCCTTCGTGGAAAACAACGTCGCCGCGCGCGTAGGTTTGCTCGGTCATGGACTGCATAAGGGCTTGGCGCGCCGTTCCCGGCATTAGGCGCAAGAGATGCGGTTCGTCTACTGGCGCAGTCGCCGCCGCCGTATCAAGTTCTGCGGATAACAAGCGTTCCAGTTCTGCAGGTGTCAGTTTGTCTGGTAACATTGGCTTTCCTCCTACGAAAATAACCTTACTCCAGCGCTTAAGCTTGATTGTTTTCTTAACCTTCCTCAATCCGGCGGTTGATTTCCTGGTTGACTTTGACCTGTTCCAAAAAGACCGCCCGGTCTTGGGCATCGGCCAGACGCTCGGCCTGCTGCAACATTTCATCATGAGCTTGCTGGAGGAATGTGTTCGCCTCCGGCGCTCCGTGTGCATTGAGGATGATGGCGTGGTTCAGCGCGATCTTTTGCGCTTCCTCGACGTCCTTCTGTGTCGCCAGCAGCGTGACGGCGCGCTGTGAGACCTCGAACGCCGCCTCTTGGTCACCCTGTCCCAGGTAGGCGCGGCCCAGATATGACAGGTTCTCGATGATCTCGGCCTTGAGCACCAGTTTCTCGCTGAGGTCGAGCGCCTGGCGCAGGTGTTCTACGGCCTGTTCCCACTGTTCGCGGTGCAGAGCGAGCAGGCCCATACCCTGGTGGTAGTAGCTGATGACGCGGGCGTTGTTGGGGACCTGTTCCCAGAGCGTGTGGCAAGCCTGCAACGCCGCCTCTGCCTCGGCATCGCGTCCCTGGTCGATGTGGATGAGCGCTATGTAGAAGTGCGCGAAGCCTTGCCCGGTGAGGTCGTTGTTTTGCTGCTTCAGGAGCAGGGACTTTTCGAACATGTTCAGCGATCGCGCGTAAGCGCCCATACGCCACAGGACGCGCGCCAGGTTGGTCATGTGGATACCCGCCTGGAATGAGTCGCCGCGCGCTTCAGCCAGTTCGAGCGCCCGCGTGTGGTGGTGGAGGGCGGTATCGTAGTTGGCCTGTTTGAGATCGACCATGCCGACGTACATCACGCTCCAACCCACGTTGGCCGGGTCGTTATTGGCTTCGTACAGCGTGGCCGCGCGCTCCAACCACGGCCTGGCTTGCGCGTAGTCACCGATTTCGTAGGCGAGCACGCCCATTTGGTAGAGCGCGTTGGCCTGGCCCTTTTGGTCGCCGTGCTGCTCGCGGCGTTCCAGCAATTCCTTGTAACGCTCGATGGCGGTGAGGTTGGCGTATTCGTTGCGCGCTTTCCTGGCGGCCATGTCCAGGTATTTGACGGCGCTTTCGTCGTCGTCGCTGCGGTGGAAGTGGTAGGCCAGCAGGTCGCAGTGCGCTTCCAGCTTGTCGGCATAGAGCGATTCCAGCGTTTTGCCGATCGAGCGGTGGAACTCGCGGCGGTGCTTCACGAGCAGGCTGTTGTAGGCGACTTCGTGGACGAGCGCGTCTGGAAAGGCGTAATCGACGCCGGCGGCGTGCTCCGGGCGCAGCAGGCCGCCGCGCTCCAGCTCCGCCAGCCACGCGTCGATTTGCTCGTCGGCTTTCGCCAGCTCGCGGAACACGGCCAATTGGAACTGCCGCCCGATGACGGACGCTTTTTGCAGCGCCTGGCGGCTGTCTTCGGCCAGGCGGTCGATGCGGGCGACGATCGCGGCGTGCAGCGTGCTCGGCACCTGGATGGCGGCGACTTTGTCGGAGACGACCGTCCACGAGCCGTCGGTGTTCTGCACGACGGCCCCGCTGTCTTGCAGCGTGCGCACGACCTCTTCCAGGTAGAAGGGATTGCCGGCGGTTTTCTCGATGATGTCGGCATACAGGCGCGGCTCGAAGTGCGCGCCCGGCAGCAGGGCGGCTAACAGGCTGTGCGTATCGTCTTCAGCGAGCGGTTTGAGCGTGATTTCGGTGAAGCGGTGCGGGTAGTTGCCGGCGGCGGCGTCCCGCAGACGCCAGCAGCCCTTGTCGCGGATGACGCGGGAGACGAACAGCAGCATCAGCGGCGCGCGGTCGGCGACGCTCATCAGCTCCTCGAACAAGGCCAGCGATGCCTCGTCGGCCCAGTGCAGGTCGTCCAGCGCGATGACCAGCGGGTGCTGCTTCGCCAGTCCCGTGAAGAATTGCGCGGCGGCCCAGAAGGTCTGCTTTTGGCGGATTTTCGGCGCTAATTCTGTGACCCAGGCCCATTCCTCACCGAGTTCGAGTCCCATAAGGTGCGCCAGGAAGGGGATGGCGTCCATGGCGTCTTTATCGAGCAGCGCCTCGCCGCGTTCCCACAGCGTGAAGAGGATGTCTTCCTGGGTGGCGTCGGGGGGCAGCCGTAACACGCCGCGCAGGATGTGGGCCGCGAGCCAGTAGTTGAGCGGTTCACTGAACGACATGGACTGCCCTTCGACCCAGAGGAGGTCCGCGGTCCCAGGTTGCTCGAAGAGCCAGGTTTTGAACTCGCGCTTGAGCCGGGACTTGCCCAGGCCACTGTCCCCAAAAACAGTAACGATTTGCCCGCGTTTGTTCTGCAACAGATCGTTCCCCCGCGCGCGCAGGGTTTCGAGCGCCGTATCCCGCCCGGTGAGCGGCGCGATTCTGCCCACCAGCCCGCGCGTCGCGCCGATCTCCTCGCGCTTGCCCATAACTTCGTAGGTGGGGATGAGGATTTGTTTGCCTTTCACTTTGAGGTCGAAGCGATCGCTGAGGGTGAAGTGGGCGCGCACTTGCTCTTCGGTTTTGTTGCTAATGTAGACGCTGCCCCATTTCGCATAGGACATGAGGCGGGCGGCCATGTTGATGTCGTCACCCATGAGGGTGTACTCCTGGCGCAGGTTGAGCGCGCCGGCGTTGCCGGAGAAGAGGAAACCGGTGTTGACGCCGATGCGCTGCTCGAAGCGGAAGACGCCCGCCGAGGTGCGCAGCGCGCTGAAGTGTTTGCGCACGGCTTGCTGCATGTCCAGCGCGGCGTAGACGGCGAGCGCGGGGTCGTCGTCGTGGGCGATGGGCGCGCCGAAGAAGATCACCAGGCGATCGCCGATGGCGTATTGGTCCATGCGCGCCAGCGTGCCGCCGTATCCCTGGACGATGTCGGCCATGGTGCGGAAGTAGTCGTTGAGCTGTTTGGTGATCGTGCCGGGAGACGTGTCGCCGAGCTTCTCGATCAGCGCGCTGAGGCCCTTGTAGTTGACGAACATCGACGTGACGGGGCGGTATTCGGGCGTGATGCGGGCGCTGCCGGGGTTGTCTTTGATGCGGGCCACGAGTTCGTCGGAGAGGTAGGGCGTGAGCCGGTCGAGGCGGTCCACCAGGTAGGTGAGCTGCTGCTGGACGTCGCCGGCGGGCGGTTCCTGCCAGACGGCGCGGGCGAGCGCGTCTTGGCCGGTGGGCGGCGCGGCGACGAGCCGCACGTAGTCGTCGTCCGGCTCTTTGGTGACGGCGTCCACGGTGATGCTATCGCCGAGGAGTTCGTAGGTGGCGCGGGTCATCGCGGCTTCGCCGGGATTGGCGTGGCCTTCGGCTTCCTCGGCGAGGTTGACCGTGTGCCCGGTGGTGACGTAGGCCATGAGGCCTGTTTCGTCGTTGAAGCGCGGATTGGGCGGCACGCCGATGTGCGCCGCGAAGTACGGCCCGGCGGAGATGCCGCACTTGATCATTAGGGTCCGTGTTTCTCCGGCGGCTTCGATGGCGGCGTATTTGTCTTGCTTCATCACGTCGAGCATCGCCAGGGCCGCCTGGGACGCTTTGAGCGCGTTGGCCCGCATTTCTTCGTCCGTCGTGGCGGGGAACACGCCGAGCAGCGCGTCACCGCCGAACTTGAGCAGCACGCCGCCGTGGTCGAACAAAGCGCGCACCAGCTCGGTGAACAGGCTGTCGATGATCTCGGCAACGCGCTCCGCCCCACCGGGCACGCGCTTGAGGGTCTCGGAGAGCGGGGTGAAGCCGGAGACGTCGCCGAAAAGAAACACGCCGCGTTCCATGCCGCCGCGTGGTTCTCCGGCAGGCTGCGGGTGCATCCAGACGGGCTGCGGCAGGTAAGTCTTGATGGTGGTGAGTAAATCGGCCAGATGGTCGCGCGCGGCGTCGAAATCGTGGCTTTTCGGGCGGCGTTCCAGCGGTTCGTAGAACTTGTCGGGCAGATAGCGCTTCAATGAGGGGCGCAGATCGCCCAGTGAGCGGGCTTCCGGCAGTGGGGTAAGCGCCGTGGTTGTTTCAGTTGGTGGTTCTGGCGCTGCGGGCACTGGCGACGGCGCTGGCGCGACGACGGGTTGGGGCGGCGCTAACCTTACGAAGGTTTCCGAACCTTCGTAAGGTTGTTTCCCGCCCGGTTGCCCCACGAACGCGCCGCAATGCGTGCAATAGTGCGCGTGCGGCGGCAGCAGGGTGTGACACGTCGCGCAGACGATACCCTGGATGAGTTTGTAGCCGCAGCCCATACAGAAGCGGGCCTGAGCCGGATTGATGGTTCCACATGCTGGACATTGCATAACCGTTTCCTCCTAAACCACGAATCTACACGAATTTTCACGAATAAAACCCATTGGTGTAGATTCGCGAAGATTCGTGGTTAAAGCTGTTCTTGCTGAAGCAGGCGGTTTTCCTCGCGCTGGTGGATCTTCGCGCGGATTTCGTCCGCTTGCTGCTGCAGGGCTTGCTCGCGTTGCTGGATCGCCGCGGCCATATCGACGACCTCGCGCGAGAGCTGCCCGATTTCTTCCTGGCGTCCGGTGAGCTTTTGCAAGGCAGCGGGGTCGAATTGTCCCGTTTCGATGGCGGTGATGGCTTCGGTCAACTGTTGCACGGGCCGGTTGACCTGGCTGTTGAGCACGAGCGCAGCGACGAGGGCCAGGATCACAAAGAAGATCAGTGCGACGCCGCTGACCAGAATAGCGCCGAATTGGGTGATGGTTTGCATTGTGTCTGTGTCATCGAAGACGGTGTAGCTTTCTTCGAGAATAGCGTCGATCTGTTCGTTGAGATCGTAGACCTCTTCGTATAATGCGCCTTGTTGTTGCTCGACGGCATCCCAATCTTCCTCATAAACGGCGGGGACGATGGCGCGGAAGTTATTTGTGTGGGTTTGCAGCGTCTCTTGCAACGCCACGAGCGTATTTTTCTCGGTGGGACTCTCCGCTTCGATCAAGGCCTGACGGATAAAGACTTCCATTTGGGTGCTGTAGTTGTCGAAATCGTCCACATAACTGTCATACCCCTGCGCGACGAAGCTCTTTTCAGCCAGGTCCATTTGTTGGAGCAGATTCTGCGCTTTGTAGTAATACCGGACTTTGCGGAACAGGCTGTCCAGGACCTCGTTCTGTGCGCCGACTTGCACTGTATTCAAGAGGTTGAATCCGACGACCAGCGTGCAGATGAGGATGATGGTGCCGAAAACCACGAAAAGTCTGTTTTGGATGCTGAGTCTTCTAAACCAGGTTTTCATCGTTTGCTCCTTGGATGGCCTTTATGCGCTTTCCGCGTCGTGCGTGGGGAAAGTGGGCTTGAATTTCCGGCGCCGGGTTTCGTGGAGTTGTTCGCGGAGATCGGCGATTTCGGTCTCGAGGGCAGATTCGCGCGATTTGGCTGTGTCTGCCAGATGTTCCATAGCATGTGCCAACTGTCCGAGTCTGTCACGACGGTCGAGAATCTCATCCAACACCTCTGGCCGGAAGCGGTCGCCAGCGATGGCGGTGGCTGCCTGGGAGAGTGTCAACACGGGTTGCGTGACGCGGCTGGCGAGGGCGAAGGCCCAGATGGCGAGGAAGGGCAGGAGCATCAGGCTGATGGCGCCGCTGCGAATCGCGGATTGCAGATCGGCCTCGAGCGTTCTCCCAGCTTCCTGCCGGGCAGTCTCGATTTCGGCGATCAAATCCTGTAGCGCGCCCCGCAAGACAGTAGCCTGTTCGTCGGATACGGCCTGAAGCGCTGTCACCTCATCCCATGTCCAGCCAGGCGTGGCGATGGCGTTCACAATGTTGGTAAAGGAATCCTCGTAACCCTGCTGCGCAACACTGATTTCTTCGACGAGTGTGATTTCCCGGTCGGAGAGCGTGTGTAACTCTTGCGCTTGCAACTCTTCCAGCGCAGCATTGACCTCATCGCGCGCCTCGTCGAAGGTCGCGACGGATTCCTCCGCGTATTCTCCCTCAGAGTAGACGAAGTAATTTTCCTCGATCATCTGGCTCGCCACATAGTAGGTGACCGTATCCTCCAAGATGGTCAATTTGACGGTCTCGCTGTAAATGCTGTTGCTCCACACATTCAGAAAGGTCAGCGTGGACCAGATGATGATGATCACGCAGATCAGCAGGATGAGGCCGAAGGCTCCCAGCGATTTCAGTGCGTTGAAGAATTTCTTAATCATAGTTTCTCTCCTTGTACGCCCGTCGTAGAAGCGACCGGCTATTTGGACGTCATGACTTCGACGCCGTCCCAGTTGTCGGGTACGGGTTGACCGAGCATCGCTGTGGCGCGCTCCAGGTACAAGGCAGCGGTTTTGTCGTCAGGGTCCTGTGACAGCACAGTCTGGAAACTGGCAACCGCCTCGGTGAACTTGCCGCTCATATACGCTTTGAGGCCGCGTTCGAAATCGGCTTTGGTTTGCTGGCGGCGCGCCCGCACGCTCTCCGGCGCGCCTTCGTAGACCTCATACAGGGAGATCGGGTGCCCACGGCCTTTGACCTGCGCCTTCCCCAGGTAACGCATCTGGTAGCGGACCGGCTTTTGCAGGCGCAGCAGCGTTTCCTCGCTGATGATCATCGAGATGCCGTAGAACTTGGTCAGGCCTTCCAGCCGCGCCGTCAGGTTGACGTTGTCAGAGAAGGCGTCACCCTGCATGCGCATCTCCTCGCCGATCATCCCCACCATCATGTGCCCGGTGTGGACGCCGATGCCGATCTGGATAGGCGGTAATCCCTTGCGATGCAGTTCCGCGTTGAAGGCCTCGACCTGCTTTTCTTTCTCAATGCCAGCCTTCACGGCGTCATCCACCGCATACGGGAAGATTGCCATCATCCCATCGCCGGTGAATTTGACGATGAAGCCGTCGTAGCGTTGGATGATCGGGCTGACCATTTGCAGGTAGGTGTTGACGAAATCGAAGTTTTCCTGCGGACTCATGTCTTCGGACATCGTAGTGAAGCCGCGGATGTCGGAGAACATCACTGCCATTTCGGCGCTGACGTGATCGCCCAGCTTGACATCGATGAGGCTCGGTTTTTCCAGGAAATCGAGGTATTGATCGGGCACAAAGCGCTCGGCGGCTTGCAGGAACAATTCCCTTTCGCGCGCAGACCGGGTGACGGAGTCCACCATTGCCGCGAAGGCGCGCGTCAGTTTACCCATTTCGTCGCGCCGCCGGATGTACTTTTCCAGCACCTTTGGATCGTAGGTGTCCGTTTCGAGCGCGGCGACGGCGTTGGTCAGGTGCATCACCGGCTCGGTGATCTGGTTGGCGATGGTCGCTGATCCAATCACGAGGATGGTGAGGAGCACTAACGTGCCGATACCTAGGAACAGCGTATTCCGCACTTGTTGGCGTGTCTGTTGCACCAACTTCTGCAGGTTCAGATCGCGCTTGAACAACATCACCTCGATCTGCGTTTGAACGGTATCCGCTTTGCCATCGGCTTCATCCAGGCTGCGTTGGACGGTGAGCGCTCGATCGGCATCACCTGTCTGATAGGCACTCTCGATGGCGGCGATGGCGGCGGTGTAGTCGCGTAAGTTTTTCTCCAGGGTGGTGAGGTCCTCGTTCTTGTCGGTCGTGTTTGCGCTCAAGTGCGCGCTACGTAGATACGCGTCCATTTGTTCGTCGTAGCGTTGGTATTGTCCGGGAAAGTAGGCGTCGTCGGTGAGCAGGTAGTTCTTGGAATCGATCCAACGCCGGAGAAAGTATCCCTGTGCCTTAGCAGCTTCCACGAGCGCGGATGTCTCCTGCTCCACCTGTCCGATCTTTTCTTGCAGGCGCAAGACACTGACCATGCTCCATCCCGTCGTCACCGCGCCCACCAGCGCAATGATGCCGAACGCGAGCAGCAGCTTATTCTGCGTTTTCAAATTCGTAAACCATCTCATAGTTCCTCCGTGATTTGTCCGAAATCCGAAATCCAAAATCTACAATCGGCAATTACCTGCGTCTACGCAACGAGCTAGCCTTACTTTGGAGTGTCTGGAAATAATCCGTTTCCGTGATCTCTTCGAGTTGTTTCTGGCGCTTGGCCTCGTTGATCTCGATGCGCAGTTCCTGCACTTCGCGGCGCAATTCTTCCTCGCGCTGTTGGACCTGGGCCGCCATCTGCGCAAAGTCGGCAGCGAGGTTTTGCAGGGAGTGATCCTGGTAGCCCTGGTCGGCGGCAAAACTGCGGTCGTATTGCCCGGCGGCGACGCGTTGAATCCACCCCCGCACCTCGGCCAGGAAATCGGTGGTATAGCGGATGCGGTCGCTCAAGCCGGCCATCACCGCCAGCGCCATGTCGGGGTAGGCGCGCAACAGCTGCCGGAAATCGTCGCCGGTCAGCACGTGGACTTCGGCGGCTTCCACGGCGCGCGCACTCAACGAGCGGGGTTGATTGTCGATGAGCGCCATTTCACCCAGGGCTTCGCCTGCCTCGAAGATGCGGATAGGACGCTCCTCGCCCGGCTTTGCGGGGTCCGGTGCATAGATGGCGATACGCCCGGCCTTGACGATGAAGAGTTCGTCGCCGGGATCGCCCATCGCGAAGAGGATTTCGCCGGCACCTAACGCGCGGGGTTCGAGCGCGGCGGCAACTTCGTCAAGCGCGGCTTCGGGCAAACGGCTAAACATCAGAATGGTTTTGAGTCCTGTGGTTTCTGTCAATTTGATCTCCTTGTAGTCCAAAGTAGGCCGACCACGAATACTTAACGAATAAACGAATGGACACCTGGCTGACGCAAGTATCTGGTCTAGTTGAGACCTTGATTCGTTTATTCGTTCTCCTATTCGTGGTCGGCAAGCGCTACACCTGAATAATTACGGGATACACTCATTCTAGTTCAGAATGGAAATAACAACAGAATACGGCAAGTGTCATCGTAGGCTTGCCAGCGCCACGCGGGCCAGTCTGCTGCGCTGCCTTCTGTGACGCTATCCAGCGCTGTGCGGATAACTGCTCGATCCGCCTCATCGCCATCGCCGAGCAGCGCCATCGCCGTTTCGAGCGATGCGCGGGCGGCAGTGCTCTGCCCGGCGCGCCAGTAGACTTCGGCCTGGCGATAACGGGCGAGGGCCAGCCCATGCGTGTCGTTCTCCTGTTTCCACAGGTCGGCGGCGCTTTCGTAATGGACGAGCGCCGCCGCGCTGTCGTTGCTGTGCAAGGCGCGGTCGCCTTGACGGCAGGCTGCCAGGGCCGCGGCGTCGGTGTGGCCGAGCGCGAGGTAGGCGCGGCGAGCGGCTTCCCACTCGCCACTGAAGTCGTCGAGCAGCGCGGCGATGCCCGCCGTCCAACGGTCGGTTGGAGTCGCGGCTAACGGGCGTGCGTGCTCGATCCACTCGCACGCAGCGGGATCGTCCACGCGCCACAACAGCCAGGCGAGGGTGCTGCTCGCGGCCAAATCCTCACCGACCGGCGATAGCGACCACGCCTCCCGCGCGCACGCTTCCGCTGTTTCAGCCTGCCCCTGTGTGAGCAGCGCCTGCGCCAGTTTGACGAGTAGCATAGCAGGCGCCTCCGGCGCAGAAATCTGCCGGGCGGCGCTGTAATGGGTTGCCGCTGCCGCGAAATCGCCGGCCAGCAAGGCGACATCGCCAAGTCCCGTGTGGGCGTGGACTTTCTGAGTGGTGATTTCAGACAGGATCGGTTTGGCTGGTAGTCGATCGAGCATGTCCAGCGCGCGCCGGTAGCAGGCCGCGGCCTGAGGCATAGCGTACCGTTGCCGCGCCTTGTCGCCTGAGAGGATCAGGTAGTGTGCCGCCGAGAGCCAGCGCTGCGCCGCCGCATAGTGATAGGCCAGCAGTTCGGCGTAGGCGGCGAGGACTGAGGCGTGTTGCTGTTCCAGGTACTCGGCGAGCCGCGCGTGCTGCGTGCGGCGCTTGTCGAAAGGCTGGCTGTTGTAGATGAACTCGCGGGCGAGCGTCTGGCGAAAGGCGTAGTGGACGTCGGCGGGCGACGTTTGCAGTACCATCTGCGCCGACTCTAGCCCGGTCAATGATGCGGTGAGGTGCGCGTCATCGGCGCCGGCGTTCTGCAGCGGCGCGAGGTCACTGGCGTGGAAGTCGTCGCCGACAATCGAGGCATCTTTGGCAGCGACCCGCTCGCTGTACGGGAGGCTGTCCACGCGGCTGATGATGAGTTCTTGCAGCACATCCGAACTGCGTAGGCCGGCTTCGACCGCGTCGGGCGTCGTCCGCCCGGTACGCTGTATCCAGCGGACGATTTCTTCGATGAAAAGCGGGTTACCTTGGCTGTGCCGGTGGATGCTCTGGCAAAGCGCCGCAATGCCGGTGCTCCCTTCGGACTGTAGCATGTGTGTGACCAGAGCGCACGTGCCGGTTTCATCCAGGGGACGCAGGGTGAGCGTGTTCGCGTCTATGGCATCTGCGGCCTCGTCTTCTGTGCGCTGCGCCAGCACGATCAGCACGGACCATGCGCCGATGCGCGTTTGCAGATCGTCGAGCAATGCCTGGGACAGCGTGTCCATCCATTGCGCGTTTTCCACAAGCAGCACGAGCGGGCTGCGCTGCGCCAGGCGTTCCACGAGGGCGCTGGCGGCGGCGAAGAGGCGTTCTCGCTCGCGGGCGGTGACGCGCGCTTCGAGCCGCTGCCACATTGGGCCGCTGCCGGATTTTAGCCGCTCGGCTTCCTGTCGTTCCTGCGCCAGCTTCCAGAGGTTCGATGCGGGCGGCCCCTCGCGTGGTTTGGCGGGCGCGTCGGTCATTTTCTGCCCTAGTTGCGCGAAGAGGCCCGCGCGCGCTGGCGGTTTGACAGCGGTCGGCGCCTCCGCCTCCCGCGCCGGGGCCGGGATGAAGGACGGCGGGTGTGGGTTTTTCAGGCCGAGTAGGATGTACAGCGCATCGGTAGTGCGGCTATCGGTCATGCCCAGGTCGGTCAGCCCCGTGTAGAGTTTGTCGCTGCGTTGTTGCAGGTTCTCGTCTGCCGTGAAGCCGGCGAATGTGTGTAATAGCGACGTCCAGACGTGATAAGGCGTCTCGGCGGCGTAGGCGTGACATTCGACCAGGACGGCCTGCGCGCCCTTTGCCAGTGCGTGGGCCGCCAGGGTGTAGGCCAGGTGGCTCTTGCCGATGCCCGCGGGGCCGCGCAGCGTCAACCGTATCCCGTGACCGGCGAGCGCGTTATTCGCCAGTTCGAGCGCCGCCGCGAGTTCCGTCTCACGTCCGAAGGGTGGGGCGAGATCTCGTAAACGGCTGGTTAGCGGGTTCTCTTCGGCGAGGCCGTCTACCTGGTAGATGGGGATAGGGTCGGTCTTGCCTTTGACGCGGATGGCGGGCAGCGCGGTGATGGCGAACCGCGCCGCGACCTTTGCGTAAACCGACGGCGCGAGTAATATTTGGCCCGGCGTCCCCGCCGACATCAGCCGCGCCGCGAGGTTCACGTCGTCGCCCATGGCGGTGTATTCGCGACGGGTGGCGGCCCCGGCCTGCCCCGCGAAGGTCAGCCCGTGAGTGATGCCGGTGCGCTGCTGGATGATGGGCGTGTCGTACCGCCAGCGCGCGTTGAGCGCCGCCAGTTCCGCCGTCATTTCCAAAGCGGCCCGCGTACCGCGTTCGGGATCGTCCTCGTGGGCCACGGGCGCGCCGAATAGGATGAGAACTTTCGAGCCTTTGTTGTAGGGGTCGATGCGGGTGATGACGCCGTCGTAGCGCGCGACGACGGTGTGTATGGCGTCGAAGTAGTCGCTCATCAGCCGGGTGACGTGGTCGAGTGGAGCGTTACCGTCGGGGAGCAGGCTCTCGAAGCCGGTGACATTGGTGAACAGCACGGTCGTCAGCCGGTATTCGCTCTCGATGCGGCGCTGCCCGGCGGCGTCGATGATGCGTTCGACCAGAGGGTGGGGCAGGTAGGGCGTTAGCGCCGCGATTTGGTCGACGAGACGTCGCATGTCCGCCGCCATCTCTGCGCGGGTGAAGCTGCTGCCTTCGACGGAACGCGCGTGGCCTGTTTCCGCGCGGATTTCGAAATCACCGAGCGTCTCGCCGGGTTCTTCTTCCACCGCGTAGAAGCCGTTGCCGAGATCGGCAAACACCGTGGGGGTCAGTTGGGTGAAGGTCGCGGTATCGACGACGATTTGCCCGGCAGTCGCTGCGCCTTCAGCGCCCATCACGCGCGTCATGGGATCGCCGAGGAGCACGTATTCCATGCGTTTGGCGGAACCGACACTCAGCGCGGCGAAACGCCCGGTGCTGACGCCGACCTTCATCTTGAGCGCCACATCGCCGAGGGCCGTGGGGATGGCGGAGAACTCGTCCATTGCGCGCATCATTCGCTGCCCGGCGCGCACGGCCCAGGCCACGTGTGCGCTGTTTGGGTCGGCGGGGAAGTACACAAGCAGCGCGTCGCCCGCGAATTTGAGGAGGATGCCGCCCGACCAGGCGAGGATGTCGAGCATGCGCTCGAAGTAGGCATTGATGGCGCAGGTGAGTTGTTCCGGGCCTTCCTGGCCTTGATGCGCCAGGCGTTCGGAGAGGGCAGTGAACCCGCTGACATCGGAGAAAAGCAGGCTGCCCTCGAGCCATTCGCCGGAGGGCTGCCCGGCGACGGGATGGCGCAGTATAGCCTGCGCGAGGTGACTGGGGATGTAAGTCGAGAGCAGATAGCGCAGTGAGCGCAGGTGGTTCAGAGCGCTGAACCACGCACGCCGGTTGAAGCGCAGTTCGTGGAGGGGAAGCAGGAGTTTCTCGGGCAAGTAGGCGTCGAGGTTGGGCGGCAGCACCAGAGCATCCGGCGCTGCCGCGTCTTTTGTGTCAAGGTTGTCCCTGGCCTGGCCCATGCAATCATCACTCGCGCTCACGGTATCTCTGTACCCTTACGAAGGCTGCAATTCAAACCTTCGTAAGGGTTTTCAAGACTGGGTGTTTGTTGATTTATCCGCCTGAGCCTGGATTGTGCCAAAGAGGCTGCGCTTCGGCGCGTCTGTCGACGTAGCGGAGGTTCCGTCCTGAGACGCTCCGGGTTGAGGCGCCGTCAACATCCTGGCCCACTTTTGCACGTCCGCCGGGCCTGTCTGCGCGGCGACCAGTTCCATGCGCGACCAGACATTCAGTTCGCCTGTGGGGAACACGCTGCGCACGAACGTCATCACGTAGGGGCCAATGGCCTTGCGGAGTTGTTCCATTTCCGCCTGCATCTGCTCGATTTCCTGCGCCAGTTGATCCTTCTGTTTGTGATCGTCCAGTTTTTCCTGAACTTTGCGTTTGATCCCCAACTGTGCCTGGCGCAGCACGAGCGCCATCACCTGCTCGGTTTTCTGCGGGAATTGTTTGGTGATGGGTTCGAGCATCTCTTCTAGTGAACTGTACGCCTGCGCGGCGCGCACCTCGGCCCCGGTGACGCCGACCTTAAGGTCGAGTGTGTCTGCGAGCCACTGCTTTTGTTCGCGTAGTCCTAACGAGATGACGTAGGCGATGAGACCCACACCGGCAAAGCCGATGCCGATGGGGATGATCCCTTGGAGTGCACGTGGCAGCGCCTCGGATCGCGCGATGACATTGAAGAGCGCGTGGAGGGCCATTGCGGCAATCCAGCCGGCTACCAGTCCCAGGCTTCGGCGTCCCTTGTGCTGGAAGCGGACGCGCCCGATGGCGATGCCCACCAGGCCGGCGGCTGCGCCGTGCATCAAACATGTCGAAAAGGCGCGCGATACCGCCAGGGCGATCCCCATCCGCGGATTTTGGCTCAGGTACAGGAAGTTCTCAGCGATGGAGAAGCCGATGCCGGAGGCAAACCCATAGATCGCGCCATCCACGAAGTACGTGAATTCCGCTCTGCGCGAAACGTACAACAGGATGAGCGACTTGATCAATTCTTCGGCGATGGGCGCGAAGAGCACGTACAGCAGGAGCATATCCCAGCCAAGTTTGCGGATGGTAGGGTAAGCGACGTAGGTATTGAAAAGGTAGGACAATCCCACGCCGCCGAGCGCGCCCCACGCGAAGCAGATGAGCACTAGCCGGAATGTGCGCGAGGCGTACAGGTCTTGCGTGTAGATAATCAGCAAGAAAATGGCCGGGATACCGGCGGCTAAGAGCATGGCTAACGGATTCATTGTATGAAACCGCCGTTGGTCTTAGCCTTCTGGCTCTTTGGTCTTGTCGTCCAACGCAGCCCACAGACTCCCAGGGATGGTTTGGGGAGCCAGTCGCCCGTACCTCACGCGATATTCTTGGGACATTGGATCGTACTGCATATACCCCTTTTCTACGAGCAGGTCAAGGTCTTGCTGTGTCTCTTCGATCGATCGATTGGTCTGGGCCGCAGCGTCTTTGACGGTGAGTGCTTTCATTCGGTTGATGGTCAACATCAAGGTGCGCAGTGACTTCGGCAGCTCTAGCAGATCGGAGGGTTTGATGCCTTCCTGGCGTTCCTCAATTTTCTTGGAGAGTGAACCAAAAATACCCATCGCATAACCTCCTAGAAGAACTCCGGCATTTCGATAGGCTCCGGCTGCGGCTGACATTCACCGCACCACAGCACATTGGAGACGACCACCGCTTTTGGCGTGTTGTCTCTTCCCAGGTACATTGCCATGATGGTAGGCAGGGACGTGGAATAGTGCTCTTTACAGACGCCACGTCCGCAGAATTTGCAGATCCCTACTGCCGGTTGACCGCATTTATGGCAGACCATAGCGTAGCTCCTACACCGCTTCGATGAGGTTGACGACGTTCTGGATGCTCTTGGTGAAGGGGTGCTCTGGGAAGCGCAGTGCGAAAATGTCGGAGGATTGCAGGCGAGCCACGTCTTCCGAAAGCGGCAGGATAGCGGCGACCTGGCTATCGTAGGTGGCCTCGACCTGTTTTTTCAGCGCGTCGAAGTCGTAGGAGGTCAGTGCCTTGTTGATGACCAGGAACAGGTTAGGGACATCCAGCTTGCGCGCCACGTCCACGGTGACGGCGGTGCCCTGGAAGTCCTGTTGATCGGGACGCAGTACAATGATAAGCACGTCGGAGATGGCGACGGAGAGTAGCGTTTCCTCATTCAAACCGGGATGCGTATCGATGACCAGATAATCCAGGTTCAGCTTTTCTACCAACGCATTAAAACCGTCGTTGAGCAATCCTACGTCGTAGCGCTCGCGGAGGACGCGCGTGATATCACCCACGCGGATGCTGGAAGGGACGAGGTAGATTTCGCCGCCGATGGTGAACACTACCCCTTTGCCGACGCGCGCGCTGACAGGATAAGCTGCCTCCTCGATGGTACATTTATCCCACAGATAATCGTTCAGCGACTTGGTCATCTCGTCCTCATCCAAGCCAAAGAGCACATGGATGCCTGGCGAGGAGATATCGGTATCCACCACACCGACGCGATTGCCATCTTTTGCCAGTAATGCCGACACGTTCGCTGAAATATTTGACTTGCCTGTGCCACCACGGAAAGAATGGATCGAAACGATTTTTGACATGTTTGGCCTCCCTTTATACGGTTTGAATACAATTATAGTCCATGAAACGGATATTGTCTAAAGTTGTCACGGTCTGCTGCGGAGTTCGCGCGCTTTCTCGCGCAATTCGTAGAAATAGTCCGACTCGGTGATTTCCGCCACCTGACGTTCTTTCTTCGCCATGTCGATCTCGATGCGCAATTCCTGGATTTGGCGATGGAGCGCTTGCTCGCGGATGTAGGCCTCCAGTGCGGCGACGGCGAGCGAGGAGAACGACTCCATCATCTGTTGCAGGTTCGGATCGAAGGGGATGCGCGTTTCTGTTTCTGGCTCTTCGGCGTTGATCAGTTGCAGCACGCCCAACACCGTCCCGGCGTTGTTCTTGAGGGGGATGGTGAGCAGCGAATCGATTGCATAATCGCCGATGATGGTGCTGCGCTGGTCGTGCTGCGGGATGTTGCTGGGGACGCCGCTTAACGCGACCTGGGTGGCGATGGCGTGGTACGCCAGATGCGGTGTGTCGCTGTCCGTAGCCGAACTGAGCGGCAACGGTGGGTAAGTGATCGGGTTGCCGGTTGTGCCCCCCATCGCGATGTCGCGGCTGTCGTTGCGCACAATCACGAACCTGAGTTCATCTTTCTCGATCAGGTAGAGCGTACCGGCGTCGGCGTGGCAGAAGTCTTTGGCTTCCAGCAGCATCTTTTCGAGCAGCCGGTTGAAGTCCTTCTCCGTAGTCAGCTCGACGCCGATGGGGATCACGACTTCCAGCAGATCGTCAGCGCGGCGCTTCTCTTTGCGCACTTGCTGTAAGGTCATCCGCAATTGCGTCGTCATATTGTTGAACGTGGTTGCCAGCACGCCCACCTCATCCCGTGATTCCACTTGCGCCTGCGCATCCAGATCGCCCTCACGGATGCGCTCGGCGACATTGGTGAGCCGCACCACGGGTCCGGCAATCGTCTCGCGGGTGACGTAGGCCAGGCCGGTACCGACGAGCAGCGCAAAGATCCCGCCGCCGAGAATGATGACGTTGGTTTGCGTGAGGTCGCGCCGCCCGGTGGCCAGGTCTGTAGTGAGCTGATCTTGCTGGTCGTTGGTCATCTCATTGAGCAAGCGCTGCATCTCATCCGCCAGCGGCAGCGCCTGCGTTCTGAAGAGGTAGAGGTCTTCGCGCGCGCGCTCGCCTTCTAGATCGACGAACATCTTTTCCGGCAGATTCAGGAATTCAGCGCGATTCTGCACGATCGTGTCGAGCAACCCCTGTTGGTCAGGTGTAAGCGCGCCACGTTTGCCTTGCAGGCGTTCCCACACGTTTTGATTGTCCACCAAGTTGACCTCGTACTCGCCCCGGTAGATGCGGTTGTTGGTCGTGACGTAACCGCGCAGCGCCGATAGCATCGCCGCAAAGTTGCCCTGGAACTTCGCCATATCGCTCAACAGCGCCAGGTTCTCCGCGGTTGGGTCTTGCTGGCCCTGTAATTCGATGAGGGTGTTGGTGGCGATGAGCACCTCACCGGCGTAGCGGATGCCGTCCGTGGCCAGGAGACGGTAGGCCGGTTCGCGGTCGAGTTGATCGTCGCGCAGGTCGAACAGCGGCTCCGGCAGCGCCGACCACTGGTCATAGGCGACTTGCAGCCGCACCAGACGGCGGATGTTGGTCGTGTCCAGGTTTTGCAGTTGGCTGTTGAGGCGTTCCAGGTCGGCCTCGAAAGCGCGCGCGGATTCGGCGTAGCTTTCTCGGTACGTCTGGTCGCCTAACGCGAGATAACCGCGCACATCCGATAGCATCCGCAGCAAGTTGGCCTGCGCGCGCGAAGCATCGAGCGCCGTCGGAGCGCGCACGTCGGTCACGCGCATAATCTCCTGGGTGGCGCGGTCGCTGCCCAGGTAGCTCACGCCCGCGCTGATGAAAATGAGCAGCACCAGGATTCCGAATCCCAGGGTCAGTTTGCGCCCGATCTTCAAATCCTTGATCCAGGCCATGCCGGGCAATTTCTCGACCCAGGGGATCATTTTCGCATCCGCTGTGATGGACGTTGTTTGTTTGGTCATGGCGTGCGCCTCCAATCCTTGATGTTCCAGGTGTTCATATCCCACGGGGTCAGTTCGATGCCGGCGAGGGTCGCGCTGACCCCTTGCACCTCGGCCATGTGAACTATGGGGATCATGACAACATCCTCGATGAGCAAGTCGTTCATCTGAATGAAGATGCGTTGTCGTTCGTCGGGGTCGATCTCAGTGCTGACCTGTTGGTAGAGCGCGTCGTATTCGGCGTTGCACCACCGCTCGACGTTGAGTCCAGCGGCCCAGCCATTATCCAGTTGGGGAATTTGTTCACAGGTCCAGAACTGCATAAACGGCCCTGGATCGGGGCTGTCGCTGGAGATGCCGAACGTTTGCATGTCCGCTGCGAATCGCAGGAAGTTATCGGAGACGGCGGTGGGATCGTCGCTGAACATAATGCTCGGATCGACGATCTTCAGTTCCAGGTCTACACCGATGGCGCGCAAGTTTTGGCGAATGATTTGCTGCGTCTTTTCGAGAGCTGTGCCCTGCGGGGCGGCGGAAGCCTGTAGGACCAGGTTCATCCGCACGCCGCTATCCCGATTGACCCGGATGCCTGTGGCGGGGTCAAGAATCCAGCCAGCTTCATCCAGGAGGGCTTTGGCTTTTTCGGGATCGTAAGTGTAGAACGTGTTTGGCGAATCGTATTGCAAAGGCGCGACCAGGTTGTTGTGCGTTTCTTTGCCCAACGGCCCGTAGAGCGCCACGATGGTTTGATAGTCGATGGCATACGCAAACGCCTGGCGCACGCGTTTGTCGTTGAAAAAGGGATTGGGGAGGTCGCGGTTCGAACGCTCGCCGTTGGGCGCGGCTTGCCGCGGATCGCTGCGGTTGAGCAGGATGCGTTCGACGCTGGAGCCGAATTTCGCCAGCACGATGCCGGCGCCGCCTGCCTGTAGCCTTTCTAGCTCCTCGATGGGCAGCGGGGTAAGGTAGTAGGCATAATCGGCTTCCCCGGCTTCCAGCACCATGCGCGCCGCTTCGGCGACCGTGCCGCCGCCGCGCAATTCGATTTTGCTGAAATAAGGCAAGTTGGGATCGCGGTAGTAGGGGTTCGGTTCATAGACGATCTTGTTCGTCTCCACGATTTGCGTGCCCAGCAGCAGCACCTCTTGCGGCTTGATCCCCGGCTCGACGACGCGATACGGTCCTGTGCCGACCGGCAGGGTGTTCGCCGGAGCTTCGCGGGCATTCGCGCCTTTGTAATCCGCGAACACGTGCCTTGGCAGAATCACGCCCTGGATGCCGACGAACGGCAGCGCCCAGGCCGGCGTGACATCGCTGAAGATTACCTTGACGGTCAGCCGGTCGATGGCTTCGACCGCTGCGATGTTCCCGTAAATGTAGGCCGACTGCGCATTCACCGCCGGGTCGATGAGATACTCGTAGGTGAACTTGACGTCCTCGGCAGTAAACGGTGTGCCGTCCGACCAGGTGACGTCATTCCTCAATTTCCACGTGACCGATTTGCCGTCTTCCGCGACGCCGCCGTTTTCCAGCGAAGGAATTTCCAGGGCCAGGAAGGGTACCAGTTCGCCATCCTCATTATAGCTGGCGAGTGGTTCGTAGGTGATGCGCGCAGCCTCCCAGTCCTTGATGCTCAGCGACAGGTGCGGGTTGAGCGTGGTCGGCGCTTCCCAGTACACCATGCGCAGCGTCCCACCGATACCGCGCCGGCTGGCGACAGTGGGTGCAGCCGTTGGTGTGGCGGTTTCCGGGGTGGGGCGTGCGCCGTTGCAAGCCGTGAGGCTCAAAAGGCTGCTGACGACCATGAGGAATAAAAGCGCTGTATAGTTTAGTCTGTGCCTATTCATACTTGTGGCATCCTCCTTGTGGAACGCTTGCCCTTGCGTGAGGATCAACCTTCGCCAGGGGACGCTTTTCACCACAATATTGTACTCACTTTGAACACATACTCAACCATGGTCACCAAACCGTTTCCTGAAGCCGTCGATCAAGTGCGGTTCCAGCGTGTACTGGTCGCTGTGCAAATCGGCGGCTTCGAATCCCAACGCCCTTAGTTTGTAATAATGTTGTACGCTCTCTACGACGGTCACCGGACCGACGGTGGGGGCAAGATTGTCGAAGCGCGCCGCGAGCAATCCTGCCAGGATACAGCCGGTGATGTCGTGAACGTCGCGCCGCGCGTACCCGATGAGGGGGTCGCTCCACGATTCTGGCAAGTATGTGGTCTGTCCGATCGGCGTGGGCGACTTGAGCACACCGCCTTCGGTGAACAAGATGTCGCCGTCTGTGTGTAGACGACGTAGCGCCGTCTCCGACGAGAAACAGCGCGGGCTGGAATCGTCGACGATGAGCGTACCCGGCTGCACCTGCGCAACGTCGAGGACGTCGGCTGCGTTCGTCGCGCCGAGGATCAGCGACGCCGCATAGAACGCCGTTGGAACCTCGCGCCGCGCCGCTACGATCTGCACCTCGCCCGTAAAGCCAAAGTCGCGGACGATTTCCCGGCGGGCATTTTCCAGCACGTCGCGCTTGTCGTACAGATCGCACAACAGCAGCGTTTCGGGATGCGGCAACGTGCTCAGCAGCAGCCGCAGCGAAGTCAACCCGATGGACCCCAACCCCAACACGCCGACCCGTTCGCGTTCCAATTGCCGCGCGCTCTCGCGGAGAATTCGCTTCACGGTCAGAATCACGGCGGCGGACGTGGCGGCGTGCCCGGTGGTGACGGCGGGCAGCACTGCGGTGTAGGCGCTGTTGGCGACGATGGCGCGTCCGTACTCCGTCGCCGAGGGAATCAGCCCGGTCAGCGAGACCGCGCGCGCGCCGAGGAGACGCGCCATGTGCAGCGCGTCGATTGTCCTGGCGACGAAATCCTGCGGGTCGTTGTACAATTCGTCGTCGAAGCGAGGCAACAGGATGATAGCGATGCGCCCCAGCGCCGTCTCGATGACGTCGGTGAAGAGCGGCATATCCGCACTGTGCGCGCGCAACAGAGCGTCGCGCTCCGGGCCGATGCGGTCGAGATAGCCGAGCGCCGCCGCCTCCACGGGCGCGAGCTTCCCAGCAGCGAACAACGTCAACAGCGGGCGGCGCTCGATGGCGATGAACGGCGCGGACGATGGCGCGGGCGCTTTTGCGGCGACCTCGACTGCCGGCGCAGCCGTCTCCAGCGCGGCAGCGAGTTCTGCGACGGTCGGGTGCAGGAAGAGCGTCTTGACCGAGAGAGACACGCGCAACGCTGCCGTAATTTTGGAAATGAGCTGCACGGCTTGCAGCGAGTGCCCGCCCATATCGAAGAAATTGTCGTAACGGCCCACCCGCTCGACGTGCAGCACGTCAGCCCAGATGGCGGCGAGCTGCTTTTCGGTCCTGGTGTGCGGCGCGACGTAGTCCGCGGCGCTTTCATGGCTGACGCCGAGCGCCGCGAGCGCCCGGCGGTCGATTTTGCCGTTGGTCATCAGCGGCAGCGCCGCGTGGAAGACGTAGCCGGTGGGCAACATATAGGCGGGCAGCGCGCGCTTGAGCGCCGTGCGCAGACCGTCGGCGGTGAGCGTGCGCCCTTCTTCCGCCACAACGTGGGCCACAAGCTGCTCCTGGCCCGTGGCATCTTTGGCGACGACCACGGCGACAGTTTTGGCATTGGGCAAACCTTGCAGTGCCGCTTCAGTTTCACCGGGTTCGACGCGGAACCCGCGGATTTTCACCTGTTCGTCGTTTCGCCCGAAGAATTCGAGTGTGTGATCCGCGCGGTAGCGCACCAGGTCCCCGGTCTTGTACAATCGCGCGCCGGGCACATCGCTGAACGGGTCGGGGATGAATTTCTCGGCGGTGAGTTCCGGGCGACCGAGATAGCCGCGCGCCAGACACGCCCCACCGATGTGCAATTCGCCGGGCACACCGATGGGCGCGGGTTGCAGGCGCGAATCGAGCACGTAAGTCTGGACATTGGCGATAGCACGTCCGATGGGCACACAATAGCGGGCGTCGTCCAGCGCCTTCCGCGTCGATAAGTCGTGTGTGGTCACAGCTACGGTCGTCTCCGTGGGGCCGTAGCCATTGATCAAATGCACGCGCTCTCCGACGTGCGCGCGCCACAGGGCCACATCTTCGGGCAGCGCCTTCTCCCCGCCGACGATGACCAACCGCAGCGATGCGGGCAGGTTGGCGCCGGCGCGAGGGGACAAGGTAAAGCTATGGACTAACTCGCGCCAGTAGGCTGTGGGCAGGTCGAGTACACTGATCTCGAATTCGCGGCACTTTTGCCAGAATGCGCTCGTCGCACCGAGCATCTCATCCGTTCTGAGCACCAATGTCGCGCCGACGGTCAGACTCAGGTAGATTTCTTCCGCCGCTGCGTCGAAGCTGACGGACGCAAATTGCAGCACGCGATCATCCGCGTGAAATTGGTAGACGTCCTGACTCGCGAGGACAAAGTTGTGCAGCGCGCGGTGCGGGATGACCACGCCCTTTGGCGCGCCCGTCGACCCTGACGTGTAGATGATGTACGCGCTGTGCTCGCCACTCACGCCGGAATCGGGGTTTTTCGTGCCGTGTTGCGCGATGATGCGCCAATCCGTATCCAGACAAATCACGTGGTCCGGCTGGATAGACAACGCGCTCGCCAGTTGTGACTGCGTGACGATGATGCGCGCATACACGTCCCCCAGAATCAACGCCAGACGTTCCGGCGGATAGGCTGGATCGAGGGGCACATACGTCCCGCCGGCCTTGAGGATGCCGAGTAGACCCACGATCATTTCGGAGCTGCGCTCGATGTACAATCCCACCGGCGTCTCCGGTCCCACGCCTAACGTTTGCAGATGATGCGCCAGTTGGTTGGCCTTGCGATTGAGGTCGGCGTAGGTGAGACGTTGGCCTCCGTGGATGACCGCCAGCGCCTCCGGCGTTCGTGCGGCCTGCGCCTCGAACAGGTGATGTACGCACATATCGGCGGCGTACTCACGTGTCGGGCCGCGCCCGATGGCGAGCATCTGCCGGCGCTCGGCCTCCGGCATCAACGGCAGCGTGGCGATGGGTTGCTCCGGGTGGACCAGCGCACTCGCCAGAATTGTCTCGAAGTGCCCGGCCATGCGCGCCACCGTGGCGGCGTCGAACAGATCGGTGTTGTACTCGAAGCTGCCGCGCAGTCCCTCTGGCGTCTCTTCGATATCGAGCGACAGGTCGAAGAGTGCGGTCTGGTTATCGATCACGACGTAGGCGGTGGTGAGATCGCGCAGTTGCAGGTCGGCATTGCCGTTGTTCTGGAAAGAGAACATCGCCTGGAACAGCGGCGAGCGGCTTAGATCACGCTCCGGTTGCAATGCCTCCACCAGCCGCTCGAAAGGCAAATCCTGGTGTTCGTAGGCTTCGAGCGCGCCGCGCCGCGTGCGGTCCAGCAGCTCGCGGAAGGTGGGATTGCCGGAAAGGTCGCTGCGCAGCGCCAGCGTGTTGACGAAGAAGCCGATCAGCTCTTCGACCTCGCTGCGGGTGCGGTTGGCGATGGGCGCGCCGATGACGAAATCTTCCTGGCCTGTGTAGCGATAGAGCAGCGTTTCGAACGCCGCCAGCAACAGCATAAAGAGCGAGACGCCCTCCTCTTGCGCGAGCGCCTGCGCCTCCGCGTACAGCGCAGCGGGAAGCGTGAAGCGGTGTAGCGCCCCGTTGTGCGTCTGGATGGGCGGGCGGGGCCGGTCGGTGGGCAGGTCGAGCGCCGGCGGCGGGCCGCTCAGCCGTTGCTGCCAGTACGCGAGCTGGCGTTGGAGCGCGTCGCCTTGCAGCCATTCGCGCTGCCACACGGCGAAGTCCGCGTATTGGATGGGCAGTTCGGGCAGCGATGGCGCTTGTCCCGTGACGCGCGCCGCGTACAATGCGCCGAGTTCGCGGAAGAAGACGCCCAGCGACCAACCGTCGAAGACGATGTGGTGGAAGGTCAATTGCAGGATGTGCTCTGCTGCATCCAGGCGCAGCAGCCGCGCGCGCCACAAGGGTCCTTCAGTGAGGTCGAAGGGGACGCGCGCTTCGGCGGCCAGTTCCGCCTCGAGGTCTTCGTCAGATAGCTTTTGCGCCTCAACAACCGTGAGTGGAACGTTTACTGCCGGAGCGACAATCTGCGCCGGTTCGCCATCCACAGCCGTGAAGATTGTGCGCAAGATGGCGTGCCGCTGGACGATGTCGTGCAGGCTGGCTTCCAGCGCGGCGAGGTCGAGCGGGCCGCGCAGCCTCACGGCGATAGGGACGTTGTAGGTTGGCTGTCCGGGTTCCAATTGCTCGTGGAACCACAACCGTTGCTGCGCGAAGGAGAGCGGCGCCGGCCCGGCATCCGCGCGGCGCGGAATCTCCGCCGGACGCGCCTCCGGTCGCCCGCGCAGACGTTTTTCGAGCAGCGCGCGTTGCGCGGGCGAGAGCGCGTTGCGCTTCACGGCGGCTTGCGCGGGCGTGAGTACGTCAGCCATCGTCCCCTGCCTGGGCGTGAAGCTCGGCCTCGCTGAGGGACTCGATTTCGCGGATGAGCGCCTCTTCGACGGCGGCTGCCAATCCCGCCACGGTCGGCGCTTCGAAGATGGCGCGCAGGGGGATGGCGATTTGGAACGCCTGCTGCGCGCGCGAAATCACCCGCGTCGCCAGCAGCGAGTGCCCGCCGAGCGCGAAGAAGTTGTCGTAGACGCCCACCTGCGGGACGCCGAGCACGCTTTGCCAGATTTCCGCCAGCGCCTCTTCGGTGGGCGTGCGCGGCGGAACGCGCGTCGCTGCGGCCTTCGTCCAATCGGGGGCGGGCAGCCGGGCGCGGTCAACTTTGCCGTTGGGGGTGAGCGGCAGGGCGTCCAGCCGCACAAAAGCGGCGGGAACCATATAATCGGGCAGCGCGGTTTGCAGCGCCTCGCGCAGCGCGTCCGCAGAAGGCTGCTGCCCCGGCGAAGCGATGACGTAGGCCACCAGCCGTTTGTCGCCGGGGACGTCCTCGCGGGCCACGACGACGGCGTTCTGCACCGCCGGGTGCTGTTCCAGGCGCGCTTCGATTTCGCCCGGCTCGACGCGATAGCCGCGAATCTTCACCTGGCTGTCCAGCCGTCCCATAAATTCGATGACCCCGCCGGGCAGGTAGCGGGCGAGGTCGCCGGTCTTGTAGAGCCGCGCGCCCGGTTCGGCGCTGAAAGGGTGGGGAATGAAGCGTTCGGCGGTCAGTTCCGGCAGCCGCCAGTAGCCGCGCGCCAGCCCGTCGCCGCCGATGTGCAGCTCGCCGGGCAC
>MTKY01051597.1_pt1 | contig 45539 bp, 57 predicted proteins | sample 1042731 | NCBI WGS metagenome assembly MTKY01 (sample SAMN06212206, study PRJNA360538) | anaerobic digester metagenome | biome: Wastewater treatment plant; material: sludge; isolation source: anaerobic digester fed with sludge from wastewater treatment plant | place: Denmark: WWTP Soeholt ...
ACGCGCGCGGCCTGGCCCCGGCGACGATCAACGCGCGCCTGGCGGCCCTGAGCAGTTTCTTCGGGTTTTGCGTGACCGAGATGGTCTACACGGACCAGGTCCGCGAGATCCACAAGCCCCTGTTGACGGTGAACCCCTGCGCGACGGTGAAGCGGTTCGCCGTGCCCCGCAAGCCCCGGGTGGCGCTCTCCATCGAGCAGGCGCGCGCGCTGCTGCGGGTGTGCGATCGGAGCACGCTCTTCGGCCTGCGAGATTACGCGCTCCTGCTGGGGTACCTGCTGACGGCGCAACGCAATAGCGAGCTGCGCACGTTGCGCTGGGGTGACATCCGCGAGGAAGACGGCCACCTGGTCTATTACTGGGAGGGCAAGGGGAACACGAGCGGCGTCGAGACGCTGCACCCGGCGATCTACGCGGCGCTCACGGCGTACCTGCGCGCGGCCGGGCGGCTGGAGACGATCCAGCCGGAGGATTACATCTTCATCGCAATGAACGATGCGGCGGAGCGTTTGCCGCAGGTCGTGCCCGGGTATGTCCCCACGGCGCTCAGCCGGCAGCGGGTGAACCAGATCGTCAAGCGCCAGGCGCGGCGCGCCGGGCTGCGTGAAGAGCTAATCACGGTGCACACGCTGCGGCGAACGGCGGCCCGGCGCTTTTACGAGGCCAGCGATTTCGACCTCGACGAGACAGCGAAGGCGCTGCACCACAGCAGCACGGCGACGACGCGCGTGTATCTCAATCAGCCGGAACGCGGCGCGCGCGAGATTTGGGAAAGCGTCGCGGCGTTGTACGGATTGTAGACAGGGAGGGGATGATGCCGAGGTTTATACCGTTACCACCGCCGCGAAATAACGAGGAGCTGCTCGCGCAGATTGCGCTACTGGAGCGACGGCGGAAGTGGCTGCAGGTGGAGATGCTGGTGCTGAGCATCGGGGCGTTTGTCCTGGCGATTGCGTTCGGCGCTGTGCTCTTGTTACCATAACGGGTGTTATGGTAACAGAAAATGACCCTGTTTTCGCTTGTTAAGGTTCTTTTCTAACCTGATTTCAGGATACAGGAAAAAGGCGATGACGACACAAATTGTGGTAGATCTCGGGCTGATTGGGCGCTGTTTTGCGGCGCTTTGCTGGGGGATTTTGTTGGCCGTGTTCCTCCAGTTCAACCGGATGGGGCGCTTCCTGGCCGGTGAGCGGACGTGGCTCGCCGTGGTCGTGGGGGTGGGGGTCGATCTGCTGATCGGGACCGGCGCGATCTGGTGGCATCTGTGGTTGATCTTCGCTTTTTCGAGTGTGGGGATCATTGCGCGGTCGCTGATCAACGAGCACCAGGAGACGGAACCGGCGCTAAATCGCTATCGCGTGAAGTGGCAGATGGAAGACACGATCGACCGCTGCGGGGACGTGATCTGCGCACTGGAAAAGGCGCTGGCGGCGCAGGACGACGGTGCGCGGGTGCAGCATATCTCGCAGGCGTTGACGGCGGCGCACCAGGCCAGCCGCGGGATTACGGCGGCCAGGTACGGAGAGCCGGAGAAGAAGAGGTAACAGGATGGGCGGAATGGTAGGATTTGGGGAGATTTCGCATAGTGATAACCGGCGAGCCGGTTAGGTGGTAGCGGCGGTTTTGGGTTTACAAACCTTCTGAAAGTGAAGTGAAAGTGATGTGGAAGTGAAGGTGGATTTCCACTGTAGGCAGGATGACCGGAGAGAGCAGGATGGCATTACACAACGACATCGGGGAATTGGGGGAGCGGTTGGTGGCGGAGCATCTGCGCCAGATCGCGCCGGTTATACAGGGCAAGGTCGCCGATCTGCGGCTGGCCGACCGGGTCGAGATCGAGGTCAAGACGGCGGTCCCGTCGCGACCTTCGAAGAAGCAGCCTCATCGGACGTATCAGTTCTGCATCCAGCGTGATGGGCGCAAGGGGCTGCGCGCGCCGGTGTTGGTGTGCGTGTGCCTGGATCCGGTCAGCCTGGAGGTGGCGACGTTCGTTATCCCGGCACAGGAGATCGAGGCGTCGGGGTTGAAGAAGGTGCGCATCCCCTACCGGATGGGGGGGCGCTGGGCGGCCTGGCGGGATGCCTGGCATGTGATCGCTGACGCGATGGAGGAAGCATGAACGTAGCAGGGATGATCGTGATAGCATTTGCGGCGTATACCGTGGGGTTTGTGAGCTGCGGGATGTTGACCCACGGACTAGTTGACGATCTGCGCAATCTGCTTGCCGCCCTTCTGGAGCATCCAAACGATGCGTCTATCCGCGAGCTGGTGTCCGATACACTGTATCAGAAGGACGAGGGGTGATATGGATACCGAACTTCAGGGAATTCAAACAGAAGCGCAGGTACGGGAGCAGGTCGTCGAAATGCTTTGTCAGTTCCAGGATATGCAACACGCGCACCAATTGATGGAGGATGCGGCGCTAGATTACGATGTGGATTTTATGCTCGATGGCAATGCAGATGGCTGGCGTTGTCAGGCCTGGGGGAAATACGATTCACGCGAGGAAGAAACGCTGGTGGTCGACTTCGAGGAGATGGAGGCCACAGACACGGCGTTGGCGGCGGTGCATCGATGTATCGAGTTGTTACAGCAGCGGCTAGACGTGCCCTCCGCAAATGAGGGCGACTTGGCTTATATTCGCGCGTTCTATGGCGTGCCGGCGCAGATTGGCGGGCGCGTCACAATCGACGGGAAACGCGGCATGATAGCCGGGGCGGATGGCGGTCACCTGCGAGTGCTATTGGATGCAGACGCGAGTACGGTGTACGCGCATCCAACGTGGAACGTTGTCTATCACTGAGGCGATGAGGGGGAAGAGGTATGGGATCAGAAAACACGTTGTTAGAGGGGCTGGCTGCAATGACAGAAGACCAGCAGCTTATTCTGGCGCAAATACTCAGTTCTGCGCTGCAGATCGTCGAGCAATTGCCGGCAGAAGAGATCGAGCGACGTCTGGCGTTATTGTCAAGCATAGCGTTAGCCGAAGACGCCGAAACTACGGTTAAGGGACATTAACGGAGGTATTTCGGCGGTAGACGGTAGACGGTAGACGGTAGACAGGGGTTTAAGGACGCGGAAAAATGGCGGTTAATGTTTTGGAGGGCGTAAGCGCAAGGTGTGGCGCAGCGAAGGCCGGTGAGGTTGGGGGTGAGGCGCTTGGGGCTGTGGCCGGTCACTGTTGGCCCCGTCGGGATGGTCCCGTCTCGACGCCCTTTTTTTGAATGGAATGGAGATATGTGATGCAGACTGTGACCCAATTGGCTCAGTTGGTGAAGGAGATGCGCGACGCTCAGAAGGCGTACTTCAAGGCGCATACGCAAAGCGCGCTGACTCAGGCGAAGGCACTGGAACGGCGCGTGGATCAGGCCGTAGATGGTATTCTTCTCAATGTGCCTGACGTGCAGCAGAAGGCGCTTTTCGAGGCATAGAAACCGCTACTATATTTCGAGGAGACAGGATGATCGACGCGGCGTTGAAACGGGTAGAGACGGGGGATGCGACGGTGGCGGACGCCGAGGAGTTACGCCAGGCGTTGGCCGTGAAGACGGTACAGGTCGAATCGCTGCGGATGGAACTGGACGAGGCGCTGCGCGAGGTACAGAGTTGGCGAGAGCTGCTGTACACGTTGCGGGAACGGTCGAAGGATTATGTGGCGCAACGCACGGAGACCAGCCTGTACGCGATGATCGAGGTGCAGCGCGAGGCCGACCGGAAGTTGCTGGTAGCGGCAGGGGAAGAAGCCGCAAACGCGGTTAAAGGGCTTTGATTCTTTTGATTCTACGGAGAGGTTGACATGAACAAGAGCAATGGACACGTGGGAGTTTTACCCCTGGTTTGCGCGGTGTGTGAACAAGCGGTGGGGGTGATCAATGAACCGGCGCTGGCGGCGATGTTGGGCAACGATGAGCTGTACATCTGCCACGATTGCGAGGGGTTCGGCGGGCCATACATCGAAACGGTGCTGGAAAAGCACGAGCCGGACCATTACGCGCACATCGTTGGGCAGGCGTTGCTGACGGTGCTTCTGGCGGATGGGGTTGGAGCAGCAGGGTAGGAGGCCGGAGATGACAGAGACCATGAGCGAATTTGTAGCGGTTCCATTGTGGAATATCAAGCCCTCGCGGTGGCAGCCGCGCGACGCAGCCTTTGACGCGACGGAGTTGTACGAGCTGGCGCAGAGTATCAAGGATAACGGGTTGATCAATCCGGTGCTCGTCTTTGCGGATGATGACGAGGATGGATACATCGTGTGGGAACTGATTGCCGGGGAGCGCCGGACGAGGGCGACGGCGGCGCTGCGGTTGGCGGCGTTGTTCCCCAACCACACGTTGGAGGATTGGTGCGGTCGCCTGGCGGCGGTGGGCCTCCACGGGATGGGCGTGGAAGAGCACACGGCGCTGCGCGGTGATCCTACGGCGAAGATCGCGGCCACGGTTCACGCGGGCCGGGATATGCAGCGCATCCACGTAATGGCAGTGATTGAGAATATCGACCGGGCCTCGTTGACGCCTATCGAGGAGGGCCGGGCCTACACGGGGCTGATGCAGGCGTATGGATGGAGCCAGCGTGAGGTGGCCGGGCACGTGAACAAAAGCCAGGGGTATGTGGCGCAGCGGATCGGGCTGACGAGCTTGAACGAGACGGCCACGAACGCCTTGAATACGCGCGTAATCAATATGACACACGCGCGGGCTATTTCCGCCGTGCCGGAGGCGCTACAGGCGGCGGCCACAGAGTATGTGGTACACGAGGTCGTGCGCGATGACACGCCGGCGACGACGCGGCAGATCGAGAACCAATTACGGGCGCTGACGGCGTTCATCGAGCCGGACCGGTGGCTGCCGAACGGAGAGAAGGTTTATCCGCCGAAGGAGCGCAACCGGCTCAACGTGATCAGGATGTTGGTCAGTGGTCCGCACGCGGAGGAACGCCTGGCGAAGAATTGGGGGCATTTGCGCATCTTCGATGTGGGATACGAGAAAAAGAATCTCCTGACGGCCAAGCCTAGCACGATCGTGGGGGACACGAATATGTTCAACGCCGTGACCCATGCGTTGGGAATGCAGAGTCAGGACGCCTGGCAGAACCATTCCGTGCTGGAGCACAAGGACTGTACGACCTGCATCTTCTCCGGTAAGCAGCCGGCGCAGATCAAGCCGGGGATCGATGTCCCATGCCCGCGCTGGAAAGATCAGGCATTGCAGACGTGCGAGAATTGGATTGGCGGCGTCGATCCGATCATCATCCCGGCAACTGAGTACTATGTACGCCAGGAATTGGGGCAGGCCGAAGCGTTGCTCAACGATGGGACATTCTCTTACACGACCGATGTCGATGCGTATATCGCGGCGTATGATGCAGCAGTCGCCTATCTGGCCAGTCGAGAACAGGAGAAGGTCGATGCACAGGAGAACGGCCCCCGGCGGGCCATTGCGGAGTTTTGGGCCTGGCAGAAGACGTTGCCGGGCGAGTGGTTGCAGCACAGTCAGGCGCACTGGTGCCCGCTCTGCCGGTATCACGAGCCTATGCACGACGAACCATGCCGGTTCGCGCAACATCCGTTAACAGAGCGATGGGGCAGCGGGATGCGCCCCCCCGGACTGGGCGTGCTCTTTTCCCCCACGTTGATGATGCTGCCACGGTGCGAGATGTTCACGGTGCAGCAGTTGCCACGCATTTATCAACAGCCCGGGTTTTGCGTGGGAGAGGATAAGGCGGCGCGCCGGCGGGTGATGGCGTGGATGAGGGGGATCAAGCCCAAGAGCGCGCTTCCAAACTACTACAACTCAGCCAATGCGGTTTGGCGCGGGGTATTTGCGTGGCTGTATCCGGGGGATGGCAAGGGCCACAGTTGGGATGACATCGAGGCGTGGTTATTGCGGAATTGGGATGAGATCGGCGATGGCGGGATGGCGACGTTGATCACGGCGCTGCTATACGAAACGCGGGCCGGGTACGAGCGTCGCGGACGCGAGCCGGTCGAATTGGTAGATTTGCGATTTGGCTCCATAGAGCCGTGGATGCCGGTGATGTTCAAAAATCGGGGCGAGAAACAGGATCATTGGCCGGACGGGTGGATGAAGCCGTGGGAAGTTAAGGACTGATGAAAAGGTGGGGATGCGTGCACATCCCCACCGGCGGGCGAGGGAGGTACATCTCGCCCAGAGAGAGTATACAGGAGGTACACTGTATGACAAACATTTGGGTTTACATTGTCGGCGCGGCGTTGCTGATTCTGCTGGTTTCTGTTATGTGGAAGAAGATCGTCCGCGCGATCTTGCTGCTGTCTGGTCTGGGGCTGGCCGGCGCGGTTGTGTACGCTTTGGCGCAGCAGGCCAGCGCGACCAGGCAGGTCGCTACAGTGGCGACGGTCGCGGCGCGGGGCAGCACCGCGGGCGCTATGGCGGTTGCGCTGCTGCTGGCGCTGATCCTGATCGGCGTCGTGGTATGCGGATACGTCGCGCTGCGCCGGTGGTATCTGGCGCGCACAGGCCAGGACGCGTTGTGGAACACATACGCGCCGCAGCTCCAACAACAGCAGTATCCCACTGTGGACGCGGCATCGGTCAACGCGCTGGTACAGATCGAAGTGCTGCGGGCCTTGCGCGAGTTGCGTGCGCCGCAGGCACAAACGATGCTGGCGGTGAGGGACGACGATGACGGCGAAGATTACGGGGAATGGTGGGGCAATGCGTAAGTCAGTGATTGCCACTGTAGCATTGTTGGTACTCTTGCTGCTGACGGCGTGTGAGTACACGGATACCTCCATGCTGCCCGAAGCGGAGGCCGCGCGTCTGGCCGTGATTATGACGGCGACGGCGGAGGCGCAAATAGCGGCAGATCAGGAGCGCGCTGCCGCAGGATATGCCAACGCAACGGCGACGGTGGAGAGCTACTACATGGAGGTCGCCAGGATCAACGCGACGGCCACGGCGGAAGCGCTTGCGCGCGAGGAAAAACAACGCGCGATCGAAGCGACGGCGACCGCAATCGCCTTCCAACCCACGGCGACCGCCATTGCACAGGCGGCGGTCGCGCGCGACATTGAACTTGAACGCCAGCGGCTCGCCCTCGCCGAAGAGCGGCGTCGCGCAGCGCAAAAAGCGCGCCGTGACGAGATGCTGCTGCCATTCACGACCTATGGGCCGTGGGTAATCGGCGTTATCCTGATCGGCGTGTTGATCTACGGACTGATCCGGCTGATCATTACATTCGAGCTACGTGGGCGGGCGATCAAGCGCGACGCGCGCGGGGATGCGCCGTTGATGGTGATGCGGAATGGGCGCGCAACCGTCATCTATGACGCTGACCGGATGTTCGGACCGATCACACGTATGGAAGCGGGTGGCATCAGTATGCCGGCGCTGGTAGACGATGCGTATCAGGCGCAGGTGACGATGCGTGACCAGGCGGTTGACCTGGCTACGCGGCACTTGCCACAAGCGGACGCGGATCGGCGCGGGATGAACAGCCGCCAGCGCGCGGCGGCTAAGCTGGCGATGACGGGCAATGGCGCGCCTCCGGTCGTGCGCGTGATCGATGCGCAGGCGGTACGCGGCTGGTTGCAGGAAGTGAATCCACAGGCGCTGCAACTCTCGATGAATGAGGTGAACCATGAATAGGGGGCAGATGATCGAAGCAGAACAGGCCGCGCGCGTGATCCCGGCGACGCTCGCGCAGCGCGGGTTGAGACCGTTGTTCAGCGATTGGCTGTTGACCGAGGATCACGGCCTGACGTGGCTCTTCGGGGTGCTGGACGTAGCGCGCATCGCGCGGCTTGAGGATTTTATCAGGGCCGACCTGCTGCACCACATCAGCACGGCGCTACACGGGAAGCACGTGTTTATCAGCAACAGCAGCGGCTTGCGCTACGCCGTGCTGCTGAGCCGTCCGCCACACCTGCCGAAGAACGTGGACTTTCCAGGGATCGAGCGCGGGCGGCTGCGCCTGGGCATCGGCGCGGGCGGTGGGGAGATTGGAGCATTGTGGAGCAAGGTAGGGCACCTGCTCGTTGCGGGGAAGACCGGCGCGGGCAAATCCGTATTGCTGCGGCTGGCGGTGCACCAGGCGCTCGGCGACGGCGCGCAGCTCCTCCTGGGAGATTTGGACGGCGCGACATTCCCGATGCTGGCCGGACATCCGGCGTTACTCGCGCCGATTGCCTCCACACCCGAAGACATGCACGCGCTGATCGAGCGCGGGTTGGGCGAGTGCGAACATCGCGCCACGCTCTACGGCCAGGTGGAAGGGTATCCCGAAACGTTGGAAGAATATAGCGCGCTGGCCGCAAATCAGGGTGCGCCCGCGTTGGCGCGCCTCGTGGTCGTGCTGGATGAATTCAACACGGCGACACTGGCGACCGGCGGCGCGAATGGCGTTTTGGCGAAGGCCGCGGCGCAGTTAGGATGGCGTGGGCGGAAGTTCGGCATCAGCGTGATCTTCGCCGCGCAGGATTTCACCAAGCAGGTAGTGGGGCGCATCCGCGACCAGGTCGGTGCGGCGATTTGCTTCCGCGTGCGCTCGGCGGAAGTGGCGCGGGCCGTGGGCTGCGCGGAAGCGGCAAGCATCCCGGCCAGCCGGCCCGGTATGGCCGTCTCCGACCGCTGGGGGCTGATGCAGGCGTACTACCTGGATAAGAGTACGTTGATCGACACGGCGATGCCTGGCCCGGCCTTGACTGCGCAAGAAGCGCGCGTCGTGCGGGCGGCGCTGGCAGACGAGGGGCGGGTAACGCTGGCGCTTTTGCAGGAACACGGCTACAGCAAAAATGAGGCCGGACGGCTGCTGACAGAATGGCGCGCGCGTGGATGGGCAGAGAAAGACGCCTCGCGCCAGAACGCGCATTATCTGAATTTAGACCGTTTCCCGGCGTTTCCCGGGTTTCCCGGCGTTTCCCGGGTTTCCCAGTTTCCCGGTGAGGAGGGCGAATATGGTGCAGAATAGGGCAGTAGAATTTCTCGGAGAGGCTTATGGATTGATGGAATACTATACTAACCAGCAAGCCGCACGGCAATTGGTGCGGTTGGCAATTGACGAGGTGCAAGAATTACTCGACCGGCTGGCGCTGTATGAGGTCTCCGACTACGAGTTGGAGAGGAAACTGCGGGGCCGGATTGTAGATGCACAGGGGATGATGCCAGCGCAGCTCTCAGAGAGTCGACGCACAGCGATACCGCTGCAATGGCGACATCACGCGGCGCTGCCGCTCGACAACCGCTAACGGGTATTAGCAGCGGTAATTCAGCGGTAGACGGTAGGCAGTAGACGGCAGACAGGGGTTTAAGGGTTTGCAGAAACGTCCGTTAATGCAAACCATAGATTCAGGATGTAAATCTGTAGATTCGGAGAGGAGTGCCATGAACAACATTACGAGTTTTGATTTCGGAGCAGGGAACTTCAAGCGCTATAGCGCGCAGGGTGGGGTGGTGATCCCCAGCCAGGTGGCGGCGGCGGTGGGTGAGTCGCTCGGTGCCGTGGCCGGGCTGCGGGCCTCGGCGCGGCCGAAGAAGGTGAGTATCAACGGCTATCGCTTCTATGTCGGGCCGGGCGCCCACGATTGGGGCCGTCCGATTGAGAACCTGGATGATGCGCGGTTCGTCAGCGGCTCGCCGGAGTTGCGGGCGCTGGTGTATGCGGCCTGGCCGGAGACGGAGACGCCCCAGCAGGTGATCGTGGGGCTGCCGCAGAGCGCGCTGGAGGATGCCACGGTGGGGGAGACCTCGACGGGACTGAAGGGGTGGCTGAACGGTGAGCACGCGTGGAGCGATGACGACCGGGAGCGTGCGGGCATGGTGAGCCGGGTGACGATTAGCAGCCAGGCCGCCGGCGCGCTGTTCGACTATCTGCTAGACGATGACGGGCGCTTCGTCCCATCGCGCAAGGCGCACTTCGCCGACGAGATTGGTATTCTCAGCATCGGGATGAACACGCTCGAATTCCTGACGGTGCGCGGGGGGAAGACGGTGAACCGCTTCACGGCTAGCGAGACGGCGGGTGTGCGACGGCTGTTGAGCCTGGTGGATCCGCAGGGCCTCTATTCGCGCGGAGAGCTGGACGGGATGCTGCGCGCGGGGCAGTTGCCGGCGGTGAAGGGGGCGACGCCGATCTGGGCGAGCGAGATCGCCGGACACGTGGAGCGCATCTGGGAGAAGCGGCACCGGCGGTTCGCGGCGATTGTGATCGTGGGCGGCGGCGCGCTGCTGCTGCGCGAAGAGATGCTGCGCTGGTTCAACGGGAAGGCGTACATCCCGGATGATCCGGTGATCGCAGTGGCACGCGGGCTGTATAAGCTCGCGGTGATGAAGGCGAAGTAGGAGACGGATATGCCAGCCTATAACTTCAGGGGAGAATTCGCCGTCCTGGTCCAGGACGGCATTAAGCGCCAGACGGTGCGACGCGTGCGCAAGCGGGGGACCAGGGTTGGCGAGGAATTGAAGCTGTACCAGGGGATGCGCCAGCCGAATCCATTGCTGCTACGGGCCGTTTCATGCCGTGCTATTACGCCGGTAATAATCTCACGGTGTGAGGGCATTGCACTGGGGGGAATACCATTAACCGAAGATGGTCGGGAGATGTTTGCACTGTACGATGGGTTCCTGGGCTTCAATAGCCTGCTCAAATTCTTCGAGCAAACGTATGGAGAGACATCCTTTTCCGGAGAGTGTCTGCACTGGGATGTACCCACGGCGGACGTAGTACGGTATGCTGTGTTGCGACTCGATTATCACCTGATACTGGCGGCGAAGAGTGGCACGACTGGAGACATCGGCGTGGATAGCTTTGTCGAAACACTTCGTGATAGCGGGATAGCATACTGGCAAGCGCCGGTGGGTCGCGTATGGGCGATCCGAGAATGGCGTGGACGGCAGGAGTGGGACCAGGCGTTACACTACAGACTTTCCACGCCATACTGCATAATGGACGGACGGCCAGAAGAATGGGTGAGGTACTGTTGATGGTAGAGAGGTTGAGACGTATCGCAGTGCAGCTCTTCTTGTGGTCTTACGCGCTCGATCCGCGGGCAGGATGGCGGCAATTACAGGAGTCCCCGAAGATGCAGAGACTTCTCAGGCAGTACGGCATCCGTGTCTCACAACCGGAGGAGCTGCGCTAATGGGACGTCCCAGGAAGACCACACCGACCGTGATGTATACGGTCCGGTTGTCGCTAACGCCAGGGGAGGACGATGATCTGATCGCCTTCCTCGATGCAGCGCCGGTGCGATGCCGCGCGATGGCGGTTAAGGCGGCGATGCGTGGCGGGAATTTGAGCGTACAGGTCGCGGATGAGGGTGAGGATGCGGCGTTGCTGGCCGCATTAGATGAGTTTTTAATTTGACTCAAAAAACCGCCAGAAGGTTGACGGCGGTTTTTTGAGTCATTAAATAATAAACGGTAGACGGAGACATCGACACCATGCATATCTCACAAGCGAAACCAGCATCGAAGTTCTACCGTGTTCCAATGGCTGTACATCAGGTGGTACTGTCCGATCCTGTCGTGGGTCGGGGCCACCTGTTGACCCTGATTACACTGGCCGCGTATTTGTGGAGCGACCAGCCAATCGAGGGCACACGCGCTGAATGGTCAGAGGTGACGGGTATCTCTGCGCAAACGTTTGAGGCACATCTGCCGGCACTTGGGAGCGCTGGGTGTTTGTCGTACAGCCAGCCCCATGTCGGATATTATGTGCTCTACGGGTTGCCGCAAGACGATGCACAGGTCGCTGCTCTGCGCGCGGCGTGGCAGCAAGCGGAAACGGAATTCGAGGACAGTGGGTTGAGCAAGCGGGTGCGGGGCAGTTGGATTACGAGTCGGGTACAAGCGTTAAAACTTACGCTTAATCAAGCGTCAAAACTTACGCTTCCTGTAGTAGAAGATACTACTACATCTTCTGTTTTATCTGTTATAGAGAAAGGGGCTGAACAAGCGTCAAAACTTACGCTTGAAGCGTCAAAACTTACGCAACCGGTAGAAGCGTCAAAAAGTACGCTTGACGGTGCGTCAAAAAGTACGCTTGACGCGGGCTTGGCGCAGATCGTGCGCCTTTACGAACAGGAGATCGGGGGCACGCTCACGGCGATGATGTTGGACGAGTTCAACGAGCTGTGGGGACTGTGCTCAGACTTGAAGCGCTGGAAGTATGCCTTTGAGGCGAGCCTGGGGAAACGCTCGCGTTGGGCGTACATCAAGGCGATCATTGAGCACCCGGAGAATGACAGACGGGATGGGAGGAACGGGAATGGAGCACATCGGGACAATCGGAAGGCAGATCGCGGAGCGACTCAGGGCGCAGATGGCGGCGGACGGCCTGCCGCTGTCAGTCACGACATCGACGCCTGGTTCTCCGGCGTGTGAGTTGTGCCGGGACCTGGGTTGGGTACGACTGGATGTTCCCCTCGGCGATCCTGATTTCGGGCGGCTGGTGACGTGCCCGGCCTGCGGGATGGGGGCAGCATTCCGGCGGCAGGCCTCCGAGGCGCGCACAGGGCGGTATTGCGTGCATCTCCCGGAGAAGCGCTTCGAGGAGTTCAAGGGACGCGGTGGCGTGGTCGATACGGCGCTGGCGGCAGCGCAACGGTTCGCGGAGAGTCCGGCACGGTGTATGGTGTTATGGGGGCCGCCAGGAACCGGCAAGACACACCTGGTGGCGGCGGCGGCGAACCGGTTGCGGGAACGGGGCGAGGATGTGGGGTTCTTTACGGCGCCTGATCTGCTCGACCTGCTGCGCTCTGGATATGATCGCGGCGATTATGAGGCGCTGTTGGATGCGCTGAAGAACATTCCCGTGTTGGTGCTGGACGACCTCGGCGCGGAGCGGGGGACGGCCTGGGCAGAGGAGAAGCTCTTCCAGGTGATCAATCACCGCTATAACAAGCGCCTGGCGTTGCTGGTGGCGATGAATCCGGATCCCGCTACGCTAGAAGACCGCATAGCCGACCGGCTGTGCGACGTGGATTGGAGTCTGCGCATACACGTGGAGGTGACGAGTTGGCGACGGCGTATCAAGTAGACGGTAGACGGCAGACGGCAGACGGGGTGCGGAGCGTGCGCCCGGTCGTACAGCAAGCGGTACGGATAGAGGAGATGAACCTGGGCGAGTGGTGCCTGTACCGGGGCAATTTTTATTTGTGTCTCGGCGGCGGGTTGCTGGCCGGGCCGGTGGGATCGCTGGGAGTGCGGCCGCAGGGCGGGGAGCTGGTGCAGCGTGTGGAGATGGCAGCACTATGAGCAACCGAACGACGGCGGCAGCGGTGGTGATGGTTGCTCCGCGCGTAGATGCGAAGGGCGCGTTACGGTTGCTGGTCCGGCGGGAGTTTCGCTACCTGCGCGCGAATCAGCGCGGGCAGCGGGCGCAGCGCAGCATCCACCGGCTGCGGACGTATGCGTTGGCCTTCACGCCGGAGGACCCGGCGACGTGGGGCGACGTGTGGTACATGGTTTTCGATTTGGCGAGCGAAATGGTGAAGTCCCGACCGGCGCAGCGGCAGTGGTGTGTGCAGCGCGACGGCCTGGGGGCGTATGCCGCCGGCGCGGTCGAGATGCTCAGCCGGTCGATTGCGATGGAGCTGGGCTTTGAGATGGTGTCCGAGGACGGATTACAGATGACGGTATGAGGGGGGTGGAAAATCGACGGCAAATCAATCGTACGGTTTTACGGCTAAAAATGTAACGGTATAAGAGAAAAAGACATAGTAAGCCAAAAAATGGCTGTTTTAGCGTCATACGGTAAGGGAGGTTTTGACTATGAAGATTGTCAAGGTTTCGGTAACGGTGTCTCGAACGGTGAGTTTGCCGGAGTACAGCAACGCGCGATTTGGGCTTAGCCTGGAAGCGGATGTCACTGACGGCGAGGATGCTTTCGTCGTGGCCGATGCGTTGCGTAAGGACGCAGCGGATTACGTCGAAGAGCAGTAGCAGTGTAATCAGGCCCTGGAAGTGGAAGGGCAACCGGCGAAGTTCTACGAAGGCGAACTCTACGATGTGGTCGTGTTTTTGAACAGTGTGTTGATTACGCAACATGGCATCAATCCGTCTAACACGTTGCCACCATCTTATCGCAAGTTGTATACCGGTCATCGGTGGAACGGTGCGGTCACACTGGCGAGTCGGGAAGCTGAAAAACGCGGATTTTCATTTGATGCACATTCTACGCTCATCGGTGAGCCGCTGGCCCTAGAGGCAAAGATGCGCGAACTGGCAGAGCAATCAGGCGCGTGGGCAGCTTACGAAGTGGGGCGCGTGCGGCGGGATAGCAGGTTTGTTTATCGACACGCGATTATCCCGCTCACGCAGGTTGTGTGTGACCCAGAGCGTATGGGATATTACGTGTTCCCGGATCTCGATGCGGCCAAGGATCATATAGCGCACGACTATCGTCCATCGGAGTTGGTCGTAGTGCAATCCGTTGAGGAACTGGACGACTTGTATGATGCTGATGAGAAAGGCGACGAGGTAGAGTAAACCGGATGGTCGATATCCCGGTAACGGGCGAGTTAAAGGCATAGGGATATACCGGGTTCACCCGTAGCCCTCGCCGACCATCACGGAACAAGGCACAAAGCCATAGTAGGACAGAATTGGCCGGTTGTGCTTTGTATCGCAGATTAACGGCGGTCTTTTAGGGAAGCTAGGGGAGATAAAAAGCCGGGATTCTACAGGAATCCCGGCTTTTTATGGCTGTTAAACTCTATTAACGGAGGATCGATGAAACTGAACTTGAGGAGACAAGCGCGTGGCGTTGCGCTGCGGATGGTGAAGGCCGAGATCGATAAGGCGCTGGAGGACAGCGAGGAGCATGATATGGCAAATGCAGCGCGGATTGCACTTCGCTATAATGTGCAGGTTGATCGTCTTCTCGACCAGTTACGTCTTCAGCGCCGGGTAAAAGAAGTGAGACGGGTTGGTGATGGTGACTTTTGACAATTTGTCCCTTTTTTGCTTGACTCCCCACGGTTTTGCGTGTAGAATCTAAGTATGAGTACTGAGGAACGCGCATTTTGGATAGCGGTCCGGCGGGGCCTGCTCATGATCGTGAGGGCTATCGAGTTGCGTTTGAATCTCAGTAAGGTGTAGTTCGCTCGCGCTGCGCGTTTGCTCCGCGTGAGTTGCAGTCTGGTCGCCGTTGAGACGCCCACCAGGGTCATACCTGGTGGGCGTCTTTTGTTTCACGAATGGGAGGAATGATGATGAAACGGGGTTGGTTGTTTTTGGTCGTGATTTTGCTGCTGGCAATATTGAGCGGCTGCGAGATGACGCCTGGTGTGAGTCCGTTGGAAATTCCGGCGTTACCGGGTGCGGGATTGGCTGGAGATGATGTGGACGTGCCGGAGTTACCGGCGTTCCTGGAGATGCTGGCCGGTCCAACTGGGTGGGTGATCCTCGGCGCATTGTTTTCTTCGCTGCTGGCTAAGGCGGAATGGTACAACGCACTGAGTACGGACCTGAAGCGCGGGCTGATCCTAGGCGCGTCGGTGCTGGCTGCGATTGCGGCGCGTTTGGTTTTGACCTATACGCCGCCAGCCTTTTGGGAGGCGACCGCTGCGTACTGGTACATTATAGGCGGGGTGGTGATGACGTGGCTGGGTTCGCAGGCATGGTTCCGCGCGGTAGTGAAGCCGGCGGCGCTGGCGAAGGAAGTGAAGGATGACCTCGCGGCGTCAGGGCTTTGACGTTTCAGTATACCAGGGGGCGATTGACTGGGCGCAGGTAGAAAGCGCCCAGCTCGATTTTGTATTTATCCGTGCGCAGGTAGGCACGACGGCCGATACGTTGTTGCAGAACAATCTCAACGGCGCGAAGAGCATCGGGCTGGAAACGTCGGTGTATCACGTCGTTCACGAGGATATCAGTGGAGCGACGCAGGCCGCGGCTTTCCTCGATCTGCTGGCGGCGATGTTCAAGCCACGGTTGCCGGTCGTGCTCGACATCGAGCGACCTATGTTCGCGGGAAATACAGCCGCGCACCGGCGGACGTTGGAGCACGCCAGGGTGATGACGGAGATATTGCAGGCGGCAGGCTACCGGGTGATGATCTACACGGGGGCCTGGTGGTGGAATCCAGCCTCGGTAGATGTGGATGTGAGTTGGGCCGCGCCGCTCGATTTGTGGGTTGCAACATACGGAACGCAAGCGCCGCTTCTGCCACGTGGGTGGGGGGAGTGGCGCTTTTGGCAATATACGAGCAGTGGCCGGTTGTCCGGGATCTCCGGGAATGTGGATTTGAATGTGTTCCAGGGAGATTGGAATGCGTATCTGGGCGTGGGCGTTGTGGATGGGATGGATGTAGTGCCTACGATTCAGTTGCAGCCGGGGCATTTCGACCTGGTGCGCGAAGGTGAAGTAGTTGCGCGGTTTATCGTGATGTCGGAGGAGCCGGAGGAACCGCCAGAACACGCGGAGGATTGGGCGCTGCCGGTGGGGACGACGTTGTATCCGGCGGTGAAATGGGGGGTGCGCGGGTATACGCACGACTTGCGGACGACGGACAAGAATCCGAACCGGCGCAATGGCAAGCCGTGGCCGCACAGTGGATATGACATAAATTTGGATGTGCCGCCATACGGCGACATCGAGCGCGGGTATCCGGTTTTTGCGGTGGCCTCCGGCGTGGTTCATTATGTGACGCGCGATTGGAGCGGGGTGGGGATGTGCGTGGTTTTGCATGTTCACGATGGCGTGCCGGTGTGGTTCCGCTATGCGCACATCGATGTCGTCGTGGCGGTTGGCGATGCGGTCGAGGCCGGGCAGACGCTCGGGTTGATCGCGGATTGGCCGAACGAAGGCGATCACTTGCACCTGGATGCGGCGTTCGACCCCTTCTCCAGGGAGTGGGTAACGCCAGATATCCGGTGGGTCGATCCGGCGCCGATCTTGCGGGCACATATCGATCCTGAGCTGGTAGACGGGATGCTGCGGGTAGGTGATTGATGAGCGAAGAATCGGTTGATGTGCAAAAGATGATTTTGGCAGAGTTGCGTGAGATCAAGACCGAGGTGCGCCTCATCCCCAAGCTGCAAGCACAGGTTGATTCGATGCGGGGGACGACGCAGCAATTGGAAACCGCGATGCGGGAGTCTACCGCGGCGCTGCAACTGCAATCGACTGCACACGGGAAGCTCCTGGATGAGTTGCGCTTACAGCAGCACCAGGTCACGGCGGCGATGATGGGGATAAGTAACGATTTGCAGTCGCTTATACCCCGCGTGAGAGATTTGGAGAAGCAAGCTACGGCATCGTTCCAGCAGCAGCAGCAGCTAGCGAAAGACGTTAGAGAGGCCGCGTGCTTCCCAGACCCGGAAGAGTATCGGGCCTTGAAAGTCGAGGTTGGTACATTGCCGGTGCTGCGCGCGGACGTGGGCAAGATCGGCGAGGAAGTGAAGAAGCATATCCCGTGGCTCAACGGCATAGAGTGGTTTCTGCGCATTTTGTTTTATGCGTTGGCGTCGTCGGCGGTGCTGGGCCTGTTGTGGCTGTTAGGAAAGGCGCTGACGAACGGACTGTGAGGGCGTATGACACGGGTATGTAAGTGTTGTGGCCAGGAATACACCGGCTTTTTCTGTAAGTGCCGGAAAGGTAAGCGCGGAGGGCGACCACGGAGCGTAGTTTCGGTAGGTTGCGGGACGCGCAGTTGGAGTGTCGCCAGCGCCCGGGCGCGGATGCTCGGCGGGTGGGGAGAGGGGCAAGATTCGCGGAATGAGAAGATCGGGGAAGAGGTTCCGCGTTGTTTGCGGTGTGGCACGGCGCTGGAGCAGGTGGGCGAGGAATGGCGCTGCCCGGCGTGTTTCGAGCGGGATGCTGCGGTTAATGCGCGTTAGCGGCGGTGTTTGGGGTGATTACGCGCGTAATCAGGGCGCGGGCACGTTCATAAGCAGGATTGGAAACGGCGGTTAATGTGGTAGGGCGTTTTGATGTTCCAGACGATGGCTATATCTGGCTGACGACGGAGGCGCGGCAGGCGTTGGATGCAATCGAGGATCCGCAACGCCGCAAAAAGCGCGATACGGTGGTGTTATTGGCGTGCCAGGAGGCCGGGCTGCTGTTGCGCGAAGATGGACGACCAGTGTCGAAGCGCGCGCTCTTCCGCGATCCACGGGTGTGCAATGAGCGCATCTGGTACTTGAAGTGGCAGGACATCCCGGAAGTACAGACGGCGCTGACGCTGTGCAGTGAGGCCGCGCAACGGTACGCGGACCGGCAGACCGAGGTGATCGAGGCGATTGCAGCGCGGAGAATCCGTGAGATGCTCGCCGACCAGGTGGGGGTGGCCGTCGAAACGTTGGTGACGGTGGAGAATAGTGAGAAGGCATCGGCGCGGGACCGCCTCGAGGCGGCGCGGATGCACATGAGCGCCGTAGCTCCAGACTATGCTGCCCGGATGGCACCGGTGAAAGCAGCCCTGCCGGTAGAGGTACGCGATCCGATTGAGGTCGAGTTTGGAGACGTGACGCAAGATGAACTCAGAGACATCGAGCAAGCCCTTGTCCGTCGCCAGACTGGCGGCGGCAGCGAGGCGTAATACTGCGATTTTTGCGCGGGTTTGGCGGCGTGGGGTAACGCCGGGGGCGCACCAATACGAGATGGCGCGCCGGGTAGATGATGACGATTTGATGTTCGAGGCCGATTTCTGGCCGCGCGATCACGGTAAGAGCGAGATTTTCTGTATTGCCTATCCGCTGCGGCGGATTTGCGAGGACCCTAACATCAGAATACTGATCGTCCAGAAGACGGCGACCGAGGCGGAGAAAACGCTCGGCGTGATCAAGCAGGAACTGGAGAGCAATGCCGCGCTGAAGAATTACTACGCGACTTACTGGAAGCACCGGACCGGGCAGCGCGACATCAGCAACGCCGGCGGGCAGGTGAAGCTCGGTGGGGCGAAGAAGGAGGCGGCCTGGCAACAGCGCAAGATTTACGTCAAGCGCCGCCGGCGGGGGAAAGACCCCACGGTCGAGGCGGTGGGGGTGGGCGGCGCGGTCACCGGCGGGCACTTCGATGTGATCATTCTGGACGACGTTGAGGACGACGAGAACACGAAGACGCCGGAGCGGTTGACGCAACTATCGAACTGGTTTAGCGGCACAATTCTACAGCTCCGCGAGCCGCACACGAAGACGATCGTCGTCGGCACCTTTAAGACGAACGCGAAGGACATTTACAATACGCTGCGCGATAATCCGGTCTGGTCCGTGGTCATCCGCTCGGCGATTATCTCCCACCGGTTGGAGGACATCCAGTATACGCCCGTCCAGGCTGAGGATGGCCGGGTAACCGGGGTGACGGTGCAGACGCCTGGCGTGCAGACGCTGTGGCCGCAGAAGTGGCCGATCGAGGCGCTGTTGTTCGAGATGCTGGCGAGTATCCGCAGCATCTGGGTACGTGAAAAGTTGAATGACCTGCGGGCGCTGGCCGGGAAGATCTTTAAGCGCGAATGGCTGCGGTATTACGACGCGACGCACCAGGAGACCTACGAGCAGATCATCCAGGCGTGGGATACGGCCTGGGAGGAGAAGGAAGGCGCAGACTGGTCGGTGTGCCTGACGTTGGGGTTGCGCGAGGGCGCGTTGTATGTGTTGGATGTGTATCGCGCCAGGCTGGAAACGCCAGGCTTGCTCAAGGCGATGCGCGCGCAGTTCGAGCGCTGGCGACCCCAGGAGATCGTCGTCGAGGATAAGGCCAGCGGGAAGAGCGCGATCCAGATTCTCAAGCGGGAGTCGCAGTTGCCGATTGTGGCGATCTCTCCGGGGACGAAGGACAAGGTTGCGCGGGGTCGGGCGGTGACGCCGTATTTCGAGAGTGGCCGGGTGTTTTTGCCGAATCAGGCGGCGTGGTTGGATGCGCTTATCGATGAGCTGGTGATGTTCCCGGATGGGGGGTATGACGACCAGGTGGATGCGCTGGTTTACGCGATTTTGCGGTTGATGGGGAGTACGGGCGCGGCGTATCTGGCGTGGTTGCGGGGAGCGGCGGAACAGGATTGACGGAATGAGAGGATCAAAACTTTGGCGAGTTTATGGGATAGGCTGACAGGGCGCGCGGCGCTGTTGAAACGGGTGACGGCGCTGGAGCGGGCGGTGAGCGAGAGCAAGCCGGTGTCGCCGGTGGTGATTGCCTCCGGGAGTACGGAGCGCGACCGGCTGACGCAGACGCCGCGCGCGGGGCGGACGGATGCGCAGTTCTTGCGCGCGGTGGCCGACCAGGTGGCGTTGGTGCGCGCGGCCTTGAACGCGAAGAAGCGCCACGTGGGGGCGCTGCGGGTGGAGGTGCGCGGGCCGGATGAGGCGACGGCGCTCGCGTTGCAGGCATTGGTCGCCAAACCGACGCCGGATCACACCTGGCGGCAGTGGATCAGCGAGGTATTGGAAGACGTGCTGGTGTTGGATGCGGCGTGCGTGTATGTGTGGCCGCGTCGTAACAAGACGCTGTACAGCCTGCTGCCGGTGGACGCGGCGACGATTGCGATTCTGCCGGATGTGAATGGCTTGTTGCCGGAGCCGCCGGCGCCGGCCTACGAGCAGCGCATCGCCGGGGGTGTGACCGCGCGGTTGACGAAGCGCGAAATGATCTATGAGATGATGAATCCGCGCCCCCACTCATTGTATGGGCTTTCGCCGACCGAGGTGGTGCTGCACGCGGCGTTGACTGAACTGCGGCGGATGACGGGCAGCGCGGAGATCCTCGACAGTTCGAATATGGCGGCCTTCTTCGGAGAGTTGCCGGAGGGGTGGGGCGTCGATCAGATTAGCGAGTATCAGCGGTATTGGGATCAGATGACGGCCAGCCGCTCGCACAAGGGGATGTGGGGTCCGCACGGCTCAGATGTGAAGTTCCCCCCGCAGTTGGAGATCAAGACGGATTTCGATTACTTCCTGCTATATTTGATTTGCGCGGTTTTCGAGGTGCAGCCGCAGGAGTTGGGGTTCACCACGGACGTAAACCGGGCGACGGGCGAGGTGCAGGAGGCGATCACGCGGCGGCGGTCGATGCGTCCGCTGGCCGAATTGATTGGGGAGATTTGGCAACAAGCGTTTGCGCTGACCGGGTATGGTGAGTATGTCTTGGCCTGGCCGGATTTGGAGGAGCGCACACACACGGAGATTCGGGAAGACGCGCAGGCCTTAGTGCCAATTGGGGTGCTGACGCCCAACGACGTGCGTGAGGAGATGCACATGGAGCCGCTGCCGGGTGGAGATGAACCGCGCGGTCAGATGGTGCAGTGGGCGGATGTGAACAGGGTGGAACGCGCGAATGTGCCACGGATACGGAGAGCCGACGGGATTCCGATGCATATCCCCGCGCCAGACGACAGCGCCGAGTTGTTGCGCCTGCAGGAGACGCTACGGCTGGAGTATCTGGATGCTTCGCAGCGTTTGGCGGTAGAGGCGTTGCTGGATGAGTTGCGCGAGGCGCAAGCGCGTGGGGAGACGCTCACGCCGGCGATGATCAGCCGGGCGGCGGCGGCGGTTGCGGAGGCGCATAGCGAGGCGATCAGGCCGACGATCATCCACGGACTCCAGGAGATGGCGCTGGTCGGGGTGACGGCGGCAGCGGATGCCTTCGAAGGCGCGGTAAATTTTACATTAGATTGGACGCTGGCAAACACGTATGCTGCGGATTGGGCGCGGACGTATGGCGGCCAGTTGATCACGAACATGGACGCAACGACGAAGGCGCGGATCGGCGCGGAGGTGGGGGCGTGGGCTGAGGCGCGGGAGGGGTATCCTGACCTGTTGAAGCGCATCCAGGCGATTATAGACGACCCACGGCGCGCGGCGTTGATCGCGCAGACGGAACCGACGAGTGCGTATGCCGCTGGAAACGAAGCGGCCTGGCGGCAGGAAGAGGACGAGTTGGGTGTGGTCATCGTGGAGGTATGGAATACGGCGAACGATGACTTGGTGTGTCCAATTTGCGGGCCATTGAATCAGCAGCAGAAGCGTATCGGGGCAACGTTTGAGGGAGGCCTCGAACGCCCGGCGGCGCATCCACGATGCAGGTGCTGGCTGACGGCGATGATGGTGTTGACCAGAGCGGCAATAGCGCGGTATCCACGGCTAGATATGGTTTACAAGCGTTTTAGGAGAGCGGCCAATGCCGGTTGAGGTAGAGATTGAGGGGCTGGCGGAGGCGCTGGATATGTTCCTCCAGGGGAACTCCAAAGTAGGGCAGGCGTTGAAGCGCGCGACCTCGGCGTCGGTAAAAGTGCTGCGGGCACGCCTGGCGAAGTATCCAGGGAAGTCGGCAGGAAAAATGACGTTTGTTTCCGATAAGCAGCGGCGGTTCTTCTTCGCGGCGTTGCGTGAGGGAACAATCCAGGTCCCTTACCGGAGGACGGGGACGTTGGGCCGGAAGTGGACGAGCAAGGTAACGTTTACGGACGACGATGTGATGGGCTTTGTGGGGAACAGTACGCCGTATGCGCCGTTGGTGCAGGGCTTCGATACGCAAGCGCGCATCCACGCGGGAAACTGGCAGACGGAGCAGGGTGTGGCGAACGAGAGCCGCGATGAGATTATGGGGATTTTCGCGGATGAGATCAGCCGGGCGATGGCGAGCGAGTAACGTTAGCGGCGGTTTTCCGGCGGGGATAGACGGCGAAAAAGAGATAACAGGATTGGCGGAATTGCAGGATTTCTGCTGTTAAGAACACTTAACGGACGGTTAGTGAAGGGGGGCGAGGATGGCTAAATTGCCTGTTTTAGTAGGGGACTACTTGCATCGGTTTGGGCCGCTGCTGCGCCGGTTCAAGGATATGCTGGATGGCACGCATGCGGAAGTGGTCGCGGTTGGTGATGTCGAAACGGTGGTACAGGTGACGAATGGCCCCGTTCATCCCGTGGCGCAGGTGCTTGTTCTCACCGCCGATGATACAGAATACTCGGTTGAACTGGATGCCAACTATGGATTCGAGTTCAAAGCACGCACAGCAGTGGATGTGCGGTTCGCCTTCGAGGCTGATAAGGTGGCGACGTTGGACGAGCCATATCTGACGTTACCGGCAGGATGGATACACTATCAGGAGGGGCAATTCGACGAGTTGACGTTGTACTTCGCGCACACTATCGGCGCGCCGGTGACGATGGAAATTATCACGTTAGAGCCGGTGGACTAGGAGGAGACTATGCCATACAAAATCTTATCGAAAACTGAGGTTACGGTGACGGGTTACACGGTAGCCACCGACGTTTGTTTGAAAATCCCGATCTCGTTCGAGGATGCGAGTGGCGTGGTAGCGACGCTACCTGCGAACTGCCTGATCACGAGCCGCCAGGTTGTGCGCACGACGCCGTGGGATAGTATCACGCTGTTTGCGGCAGGGAAGGCCGGTGATCTGGATTGGCTGATCCAGAACTATCAACACAATCTCTCGCTCTCCCCCGCCGGTGCGACTGAGGTTTCCGGCGGGCCGATCTACGTAGCCGCCGAAACTGAGCTGGTGTTTACCTGGGATCAGGGTGGGGCCACTGCAGGCGCGGGCTATGTGGTGATCTGCTATACGATGTTGGAGGCGGCGCCATGACGACTAGGTGGAAAGCTGTGATTATTGTCATTGGTCTGGTGGCGGCGTTGGCGGCTGGGATGGCTACGGCGGCGCTGCTGGATATGGAGATTGCGCAGGGTGGCAATGGGCAAGGCCAGGGGCACGCTTACGGGAATTTGAAAAAGATAATCACGCAGTACGATGACCCAATGCGCGGGATGTCTGGTCGGATCACCTATCGCAATATATTTCAAGACGCTTTGTGGTATCAAATCAATAACCCGCTCGTGGACGAGGCGACGCGGGTAGAGTGTTACACCATCGTAGGAATGATACACGAGGGTAACGTCACCGAATTGACCGAGGCGCAGCACGCAATACTGATGGACGCGGTGGAACTGATGTGGGGGCCGGCTGTGCTCAGTAAGCTGGCGGAGGATATGGAAAAATGACTACAAAACAATGGGCACGGCGCGCGATAGCATTGCTGCTGATTGCGGCTCTAGTACTGGTTTCGACAGTAGATCATCAAGTGCAGGCGCAGAGCGGCGGAAATTATTTTGATGACGTGACGGTAGGCGGCGACCTGGACATCTACGGCACGGGGGTGCTCCGTGACACGAAGGATGATGTAGTGCAGGCCGCAGCGACGTCCGGGCGCTGGACGCTGGCGGGGAATGCGACGAGCGCAAACCTCTGCGCCGGGTCCACAGGAAACGCGGTGGCCGCTGGATTGTACGGCGCCACGATCGCCGGCGGCGGCACGGGGGTAACCGGGGACTGGGGCACGTCGGGGACGTTTTATAACATCATCAACTATGACGGTGACTTTTCCACAATCGGTGGCGGGCTAAAAAATACCGTCTCCGGTGGCTACGCGGTAGTTGGAGGAGGACAGAGTCACACAATCGAGCAGGCAGCTTGGTGGGGGACTATCGGCGGCGGCCAAATTAACCGGGTGCGGGGTCCCTATGGGGTTGTGGCCGGCGGATTCGGCAATACCAGCCATAACGGTGGCGCGGTATTGGGCGGTACGCAGAACGCTGCGTTGGCACAGTACTCCGGTAGTGTGGCCGGGTATCGCAACGAGGTCGATAGTGTTGCATCGATGGCGTGGGTCGGCGGCGGCTATTGCAACACGGCGGGAACGGGGAATGCGTGTCTGTCTGCGGACCATCCGTTTAGCCGGGTGACGATTGGCACGGGGACGGCGACATATGGCGTAGTTTTGGGCGGCGACAGGAACGCGGTTAATGGAACGATGGATTGGATCGGGAATGGGTTTTACAACACGATTTCCGACGAGGTGACAGCGACGGTCGCAGGTGCGTATACGCACACAGTCGTGCCCGGCGAGTTGTTCGCCTCGCTAAGAGGCTCTATCGATGCAGAGTACGATTTTGATACAGGTGTCGTCACGTGCCATACCGGCCAGAATACGATTGGCGGCGGCGAGCAAAACACGATTGCTAACGCGGGAATTCTCACGTACACGCAGATCATCAGCGCGTACAGCGAGATCACGCCGGCGTTGGTGGTCGGCTGCTATGGTGGCTACGGGCTGGTGGGAACGGGCGTGAGCAATACGATTACGGGGACGACAGCGCAGTATACGACCATCCTGAATGGCTTCGATAACGAAGCCAGCGGGCGGTACTCTACTATTCTGAACGGCTATCAGGCGCGGGCAGTAGGCGAGTACAGCCTGGCCTCTGGACGTTACGCCCGTGCGTTGCACGATGGTGCGTTCGTGTGGGCGGATGGGGAGGACGCGGTTTATTCGTCTACAGTGGCAAATTCGTTCAATGTGCGCGCCGGCGGCGGGGTGACGATGACGACATCCGGCGCGGGACTATCGCTGGATGGGCCAGTGATCGTGGACGGGATGACGTTTACGTACACGGCACCGATTACCATTACGGGGGTGTTGACGAATGTTCGGTTGCTCTTCTACCAGGTCCCCTGATCTGGACTGGCTACGCGTCCAGGCGGCGCGGCGCCTTCCTGAGCACGTTGTGGACGATGTGGTGCAGGAGACGGCGCTAGCGGCGTGGCTAGGCCGGGGTACGCGAGAGCGTTCCAGGCTGCGGACGTGGTTGAACGGTATCCTCCGGCATAAGGTTGCAGATCACTATCGCCGTGAGGGGGCAGTGCTGATCGAATTGCAGGATTGGCATTATGTGCGGCCCGGTGTGGATGTCGATATGTGGGCGCGCTTGATGCTGGCAGACCTGCCGGAGCGTTATGCGCGGGTGCTCTGGCTGCGATTTTGGGGCGGATTGTCGTTCGAAGAGGTGGGAGTCGCGATGGGATGCTCGTTAGAGGCGGTTAAGAGCGTGTATCGTAGAGCGATTAACGCAGCGCGGGGGTGGTGGCTATGCTGAGCGGATTGCTGTGCGCGTTGGTGGCGGCGCTGTTGTTGGTGTCCCCGGTATCTGCCCAGGAGCCAGGTGTGCGGTTTTCTATGCCTGCGGCAGGGGTGACGTTGGCGCAGGTGATTGTGAGCGCTCCGTGGAACGGGCGGGAGTGGGTGCTCAACGCGCATCGGGACGGGAACGAGATGGCGGCGTGGCTAGACACGGCGGGCTTGCCACCGTTCACGGAATTGCGGTATGTGTGGAGCGGGGTACGCGCGGACATGTCATCGTTCGAGATGCCGCCGGTAACGATCGAGATTGCGGACGAGACGTGTAATTGGCTGCGCGTCGAAGGTGAGCATGTCATCGTTTTTGTGTGCGATGAGTCGCCCAGCGCGGGCCGGCGCGCGCTGGATGTGGCTGAACTGCAGTTGGTTGCGCTGGAGCGCGATCTAGGGCTGACGCTGCCGGGCCGGGCGATGTTGGTGCTGAGTGATCACTCTAGTGGAATGATCTCTGGTCAGGCATACGCACGGTACGGCGTGATGGTTGTGGCGCGGGATAGCTGCCCGTGCAATGGCGAGTATCTCTACGATGTCACTATTCCGCACGAGGTTACGCACCTGGCGTTGGGCAAGCACGCCAGCCGGTTGCCGCTGTGGTTCCGCGAGGGAATTGCTCTATGGTCCGCGCCAATCGCGATGCCGGAGGTAGAAGCGGCGTTTTCCTGGGGGGAGATGCAATATCGCGCTTACAGCGACGTAGCGGGTATGTGGCGCTGGTATGCGCAGGCCGGCGGCGTCACGCGGTACATCGACCGTAGATATGGAATTCGCACCGTGCTGGATTATCTGGATGCACACTCGAATGCCTCCGTTGAGGACGCGCTGCGGGCTATCGCCGAATTGAACAGCGCGCAGATTATGCAGGCGTGGCGTGTAGAGGCCGGGCTGGCGGAGGCGGCAACGCCTGCGCCAGCGCGACCCGTAACAGCGCGAGCAGAGATCCGTTCGAAGGCCATTGCGTGGGGTGTGGTGGCGGCACACATTGCGGCGTTGGCGTGGCTGGCGTGGCTGCGATTGCGATTGAGGACGCGAGAATAATGAAAACGCTCCTCTATTGCTATCGATCGGGCTGGATCAACAATGCGTTGGGTTTATTACAGGCGGGGATTGTGACACGACCGCTGACGTGCCCGCCATTGACGGCGGAGACGTTCCCGTATGAACAGTTGGCGGAGGTGGATTTGATCTACATCGCGTTGCACGGAACGCCAAAGGCGCGGGTGCTGCGCGGGGATAACGAGGTGGCGGCGTTATCATTGGCGCGTCTGGAGGATGGCCAACAGTTGGAGCATCAGCCGGTGGTGATTTTGGAGGGTTGCTATCAGGCGAAGACGCGGTTCCCGGCGGCATTTTTGGCGAAGGGCGCGCGGGCTGTGTTTGCCAGCCCGGAGCGGACGTTCGACCGGCGGATGGGGCTAGGTGCAGCGGGTAAGGCCGGACTGGAGATTGTGCGGCGCTTGCGCGCCGGGGCGTCGCCCGATGCGGCCGCACAGGATAGTGGGTTTCTAGCGTTTGTTGGGCAAGACATTAACGGCGGTTTTGTGTGATCGCTACAGAGCAACGCCGGAGCTTGTTGGGTGGGGTTTGAGCGCGAAAAGCGCCGTTAATGGTTTTTGGGCCTTCTGGTATGAAGAGGCGGAGGGATAGGAGGTATAGGATGCCAAGCACAACGATTCGGTGGTTTGGATATGGCCATTTACCGGAGCATCTCCAAAAGGTGAGTAAACCGGTGGGGGAGTTGGCCGCGATGATGGAGGCGATGTTGCCAGACGGCGCGGAGAAGAGCGCTGGGATGCGGAAGTTGCTAGAGGCAAAAGACTGTTTTGTCCGCGCATCGTTGGATGGCACGCGGACCGAGGAGGGCGAATGAAACAAAACGTGGAATTACAGCCCGGGCAGATGTTGCGCGTGTTTGCTCCGGTGCAGCGAGTCGATGAGAGCGCGCGCATGGTGCACGGCATTTTCGTGAGCGATGCCCCCGTGGATGAGTACGGCACGGACGTGGTGCTGGATTGGGAGGCGACGCGCGCGGCGGTGGAGGCCTGGCGGTCCTGGGGCAATATCCGTGAGATGCACCAACTCGTGGCGGCAGGCGTGGCGCGCGAGATCACGCTGGATGAGGAACAACACGTGGGGCGTGTAGGCGCGTACATCGTGGACGATCCGGCATGGGAGAAGGTGAGGTCGGGCGTTTACAAGGGCTTTAGCATCGGCGCGAATCCGCTCCGCTGGGAGGTGGGGAAGGATTACAGTGACCCTGTGCGCGTGACGGAATATGAGATTGTGGAGGTTTCGTTGGTGGATAAGCCGAAAGACCCCACCAGCGTGATCGAGATGTGGCGAGCTGCTGGTGGCGCGCCGCTGGATGGCCGCATTGAGGCGGCAGTGGAGCGCGCGGTGACGCGCGTGTTACAGGCACAACAAGGAGGTGCTACGGTGAGCGTTTTAGAGCGAGTTTGGGAGTTGGCGGTGGGTGAAGGCGTGGAAGCGCCGGAAGACCCGGAAGAGGCGTTGGGTTTGCTGCGGGCTGCGGTTGCCGCGCATATCACGCCGACGCCGGAGGCCGCGCCGACGCCTGAAGCGGCTCCGCTCTCCGCGGTGCAGCGGGTCAGTGATGCCCAGGTGCAGTTCAGCGCAATGCTGAACGACCAGGGTAGCGAGATCGCGGCGCTGCGCGAGGAGATGGGGGGGCTGGCGCAGGCGCTGAGCACGGCATTGGAGCGTGTGACGCAACTGGAACAGGCGCCGTCGCCTTTGCCGGTACAACGTCGGGACGCGGAGGAGGGGCCAGATGCGCAAACGCGCATTGTGGAGTTGGAGCGGGTCATCCGCGAGAAACGGTTGTCTCCAGACACACCGGAGGTTCTTGAACTGGCGCGCTTGTATCAGCAGCGCCGCAGCCAGGCATAAGTCAAAACCAATATAGGACGGAGGTTTACGATGCACGAGGAATGGAGAAACGTATTTCAGAGATTGGAGGAGCAGGTTGCCGGGCTGCAGCGCACGGTTGTCAGCACACAGACCGGTTTCCCGGTACGGGAGAACCTGCTCCCGGAGGCGCTGAGTGTCTTCCCTGTGGAGACGCCGGTGCTCAACCGGCTGGCCCGGCTGCAAGGTGGCGGCACGGCCGTTTCGTGGAAGGAGTTGACCGGGTTCACGCGCGTGAGCGGTGTCTTCTATCAGGAAGGCGGAACGCCCAACGCGATCACTAGCGTCTACGCGCCGCAGAGTGCTGCGTATAAGCTGATGGGGCGCACCTTCGGCGTGACCGGGTTTGCGCGCGCGGCGGGGGCAAACTTCGCCGATCAGTTGGTGACGGAGCGCAACAACGCGGTGATCGGGCTGAAGCAGGACATCGAGGACGCGATCATCAACGCGGATGGGACCGGCGAAAGCTTCGAGGGCTTGATCGAGCAGATCGACGCCGGCAACGACTCGTTTGTCAATCCGATCGGCGGCGCGCTGGCGATCGACGATCTGGGCGAGGCGCTGCGCGAGTGTCACGACCGGGGCTACCAGGTGAACTACATTCTGGTCAACGCGCTGCAGGCCGAGCAGATCAACAATCTGATCCTGGCTGCGGGGACGCATAGCGTGACGGTGGTGCGCAGTGAGCAGGGAATGATGGCCGGACAGGGTCGGGTGACGCATCTCATTGACCCGATCACGGGGTACGCGGTGGAGATTATCCCGCACCGCAATCTGGCGGCGGGGACGATCCTGGGCATCCCGGAGAAGCTCCCGGCGCCGGTGCAGGGACGGCAGGGGCAAAACGGGCTGTGGTGGGACGTGCTCCTGGACTACACGGAGGTCGAGATTGGCATTACGGGCGACACGATGAACTACTTCCTCAAGACCTACGCCACGATGCCGTTCCCGGCGCGCCGGGGTGCGTTTAAGCTGACGGGGATCTCGTAACAGATTCCCGGAACGATAGGATAGATAGGGAGGCGACTATGAAAACACGGCAATGGTTGGTGATGGCATTGGTGTTGGCGCTGGCCGGACTGGCGCTGTTTGGGTTCGGCGGCGTGATGGCTGCGCCGGGTGGCCCGGAGGCGCAGTCTGGCACGGTGACGGGGTCGGTTCTGGCCACCGTTTACGATGATACGTTTATCACGACGACGACGACGTATCCAGACGCGGTACGAACCCGTTACTATAACGGCTACGATCTGTTTGCGACGGCTGATTTCTCGACGACGGGCGCGTTGACGATCACGTTGCAATTCAGCGCGGACGGTGAGAACTGGGTCGATGGGTACTATGTAAGCGAGGGGTACGTGCTGCCGTTAAGCTATAGCGGCACGCTGACGAACGCGAGTGGGGTGACGAACACGACGACATCGACGTTTACGACCAGCATTAGCGGGGCCTCGGCGAGTTACGAAAGCACAGCAGTTCCATATCGTATTGTGCTGACGTCCGATGGCGGGGATTATCTGCGCAATGTGCCCACGGTGGGCTGGTATATGCGGCCTAAGATCGAGGCGAGCGGCGCGGTGACGGATGGTGTAGAGCTGTTGATTCAGGCTGTGCTGCGCAACAACTAGCACGGCAGTTAATCGGGGTTAGCGGCGGTTTTGGGGCGGCTAGGCCGCTTCAGGTGCCACCTGGGGCGCGCCTGGCCGCTACAAAAAACGGCAGTTAATGGGGGTGCGGAATGTTGTGTACGGTCGATGATGTACAGAGCCGGGCGCATGCCGATCTGGCGGACTGGGACGAGGAGCATATCGCATCCGTCATCGCGGCGATCAGCGCGCGTATTGATGTGGAAACGTTGCGCGAGTTTGAGGTGAGTGCGAGCGAGACGCGCGTCTTCGAAGCGCAACGCGACGGGGTGGTGAACATCGATGATGCGGTGACGATCGCGGAAGTCGCCTGGATGAGTAGCGAGTATGCCACGCCCGTTTCGACGACCGTATACCGTACCCGACGCAATCGCGGCCAGGGTATTTATGCCCTGGAGCATGGTGAATGGGCGGAAGAGGATTTGATTCGCGTGACCGGCACATTCGGTTACGCATCCAGTGTTCCAGCGGACATCTGGGATATCGCTGTGGCATGGACGATACGCACGCTCAAGAGCGCGGATGCCGCGTATCAGGACGCCACGGCGATCCCCGAACTGGGGCAGTTGGTCTACAGCAAGGCGATCCCGGCGGACGTCGCACGGGTGTTGCAGCGGTATCGCCGGGTGACGCCGGTGATGCGAATAGAGTAGACGGTAGACGCGCCAGCGGACTGGCGGAGACGGGGGAAGATGGCGTGGATGATTTAGTGGCGGCGGCGCTGGGGCAATTGCTGCAAACGATGATCGGGATCAAGGCGGTGTACGTTGATCCACCGGAGTCGTTTGGGGATACGCCGGCGGCGGTGATTCTGGAGAGCAGTGGCGAGGCCGGGCGGGATGCGTACCGGGGTGGATGGTCCAGCCTGGCGACCATGCGCGTGGTGCTGTATGTGACGCCTAGAACGCACCTACCGGAAGCGGTACGCGCTGCCAGGCCGTGGGTGCAGCCGTTGTTGGCGCTCTTCGCGGAGAATGATATCCCTGTGTACCAGCCGCCAACGCCAGCGCCGACTGAAGGAGACCCAGAGCCGGAAGCGCCTGATCCGGTAGAGACGGGGGAGTTGCAGACGCTCACCTGGTCGGTGGGAGTGATGCAGTATGCCAAGACGATGTACGCTGTGGTCGAGATTGTGGCCACGTATCGCACCGATTGGACGGTGACGGTCAGTTGTCCGGTGATATGAGGTGAGCTATGGGATTACGAGTTAGTGGAAAGCGCGCGTTGATTAGGATTATGCCACCGGAGGCCGATTATTTCGATGCCAGCGGGGTGAGTGCGGATGGCGAGGCGCGCGCTAATGCGTTTGCGTTCAACATCGAGGGCACGGTGGTGGATGGCGACGGGTACAACCAGGCGTATACCAGGCCGATTCCCGTGGGGCAGAGTCGTGTGGGCGGGTCGATGACATTGTTCTACAACAACTCGGATGACGAAGCGAACGCCGTGTTAAATGCGCTCTATACAGCGCAGCATGCGCCAGACGATTGCGATGATCCGGCAGCGTATCAACTGGAGATCATGCCGGAGGGTAATTGTAGCGGCAAGGAGTTGTGGCATATCACAGCCTTCGTCGTCGAGAATCTGGATTTCCAGATACCAGCCGACAACCTGATGGTGATCACGTTCAACTGGCGCGGGTTTACTGCGGCACGGTGTATCCCTCCTGTGAGTGTGGCGATTTCCGGGGAATCAGAGGTGACGGAGGGTGCTACGGAAAACTACACGGCCACGGTATTGCCGGCGACGCATACAGCGGTGACGATTGTTTGGGAAACAGATACCCCCGGTATGGAACCGGATGCGGGGCAAGGGACGTCGGTTGTCACGTATACGTTTGATACGACCGGTACGGTGTGGCTATACGTTACAGTTACGGATGCGTGCGAACGGGTGGTCACAGATAGTTTCGAAGTTACGGTGAATCCAGGATTATAGGAGGGTTACGATGGCTTTGCGGAAAAGCGGCAAAAACGCATTGATTCAATTGGTAGAGGTGGTCGAGACGGTAGAGCAAACGCCGTTCGACATCAGCGGGGTGGGGACAGATGGGCGCAGCCGTGCAAATGCGTTCTCATTCACGATTGAGGGGACGGTAGTGGATGCGGATGGGTACAACCAGCCGTACACTGAGCCGGTCCCGGTCGGTCAGAGCCGCGTGAGCGGTAGTATGACTGTATATTACAATGTCACGGCTGATGAAACGAACGATCTGCTGTGGACGATTTATGAGGATCAGCATGACCCGAAGGATTGTGCCGATCCGGCTAGTTACACAATCAAGATCATGCCAGAGGGGGAGTGCGAGGGTAAAGAGTTATGGAGCATCACCGGGTTTGTGATCGAGAATCTGGATATCCAGATGCCGCACGACAACCTGATGGTGATCGCTTTCAACTGGCGGGCGTGGGTGCCGACGCGTTCGGCGATTGGCCCAGGGTCGTAGTTATGATTTACCGGGCGTTGCGCAATCTGGCCCTGGCGCGGGGAAACAGCACGTATGCAATTGTGAAACGCGGTGAGCCGGTGGACCCCGCCTGGGTGAGCGATGAGGGCCTGGCGCGGCTGCTGGCGCGCCGGTATGTGCGGGCGGAGGCAGCTATGCCAGACATCCCGGTAACGGCGATCCGGGGCATCGGTGCAGAACGGGCGAAGGGCTTGGCCACGATCGGTATCGCTACGGTGGCGGGGTTGCTGGCCGCATCGCCTCAGGAGTTGGAAAAGCGGTTGAGCAATCTGACGATGCCACAAATCGCGGATTGGCAGGCTCAGGCGGCGATTTTGCTGGAGAAGGCAGCTCCAGAGACGAACGAAGTCTCTGTAATCGATTTTAAGAAGGAGTGTAAACGCTGTGGAAAGAAAACTACCGGTCATCGTGCGTAAAATCGAGATCGAGGACGGCCCGTATGCCGGATGGTGGGCCGAGATGCGCACTAACCCACCGATGCGGGTGATCGATGCCCTGGCGCTCAGTATGGACGCTGCCGAGTTTGCCAAGCTGGTGATCGACTGGAATTTCGTGGATGAGGCTGGCGAGTCGTTGGCTCCCGAGCAAATTCTTGAGATCCCGCCGGACCTCTTCAAGGTGCTTTGGCAGCTCTACCTCAAGGAGGTATGGCACCCCTTTTGGTTCAACGGAGCGGGCTGAGATCGTCGAGGCGCTGACGATCGGCGGCGTCGTTCCGCCACTATTGCTCAAGGCGGTCGTCTGTGAGCGGATGGGCTGGACCTTCCGCCAGTTCGACGCGCAACCGGCCAACGAGGTTGCGGCGTTGGTGGAGATATGGAATCTCCAGGCGGGGTTGGCGAAGAAGGGGTGAAACAGGATTTTCGGAATGTTAGGATATGACCGTTAATTGATGTTAGTAGCGGTAGACGGTAGACGGTAGACGGTAGACAGGGTGTGGACGGGTGTGAATACGCGCGTAATCAAAGTTTTAAGGCGATTGGGAAACGGCGGTTAATGCGTAGATAGGGGGCCGCGTGGGAAAATCGAATGAGTTAGAGATTCGCATTCTCGCTAAGAACCTGGCGAAAGAGGCTTTGCAGGAGGCGCGGAAGGAGCTGCAAGGCGTCGGTGAGGCGGCTAAGGAAAGCGGAACGAAGGCGAAGGATGGCGAGCAAGGCCTGAATGGGCTGATGAACACGCTGAAGACTATTGGCGCGTTAGCTATAGCCAAGCAGATTGGGCAGATTGCGCTGGATTTGGGCAAGCTAGGTTTGCAGGCGCAGGCGGTGAACGAACGGTTTGTCGCGTTTGCCGGAGGTGGACGGCAGGCGGCAGAGGTGCTGGCCGCTGTGGAAAATGCGACGGGTGGCACGATCGACAAGATGAGCGCGATGCAGTCCGCCAGCAAGTTAATGAGCATGGGCCTGGCGACCAATGCCGACGAGGTGGGACGCCTGGTCGAGATGGCCTCGCGGCTCGGCGATCAGACGCAGAGCACCAGCAACCGGGTCAACGATTTCGCGTTGATGTTGGCCAATCAGAGTATTCCCCGATTGGATAACTTCGGCATCTCCAGCGGAAAAGTGCGCGCGCGCATCGAGGAGTTGATGAGCAGCACCGCCGGGCTGACGCGCGAGCAGGCCTTCTTACAAGCGACGATGGAGGAGGGTGCGGTTGCGTTGGAGAAATTGGGCGAGGCCGGGCTGGGGCAGGTGCAGGCAATGGATAAGCTTGATGCCTCGTGGAAGAATTTCAAGACGACGATCGGGAGTATGGTCGCGCCGGCGTTGGCCGCCGTCGCGGATGGGGCGTCTGGACTCGTTGTGACGATGGATAAAGCGGCGCAGATCACGAAGTATGCGCGGGAGGAGTACGGATTTTTCAACGGCACGTTGCAGGCCGGTTTGTCTGTATTGGGATTCAATACGCGGATGATGCAGGATCTGGCATTGAATCAGCGGGCCGTAGCCGCCGGGCAAGCGGCAGTAGCGCAAGGGTTCAGCGATGTAGGGGTGAAGGCCGCGATGGCGCGCCCGGCGGTGGAGGAACTGACGGAAGCGATTATCACCAATTTCGGCAGTGCCGAGCAGATGGGCGCGGTGGCGAAACAGGCATACGACAATCTGAAAATGGCTATTCGCGGCGATTTGGGCAATGAGATGCAGGCCTTTACCGACAAGCAGGCAGAGGCTAACGCTAAAGTTGGAGAGCTCTCAGGCAAGATTGCTGAATTAGAGGGAAAGCGCTATCTGACGGCAGCTCAGAAGGCGGAATTGGCAGAGTTGCGCGGCGATCTCGACGAGGCAAAACAGACGGTGCTGGATAACGCAGCAGCTCACGAAGAGGCTACCAAGCGCATCCTCTTCGGATTTATGGAACAACGCCTGGCGATGGACGGCTTGACCCAGGCCGAGTTGATGGCGCTGCAGGAGGTCGCCGGGCAGTGGGGATTGATCGACCAGGCGACCTTGAACGCGATTCGGGGCATCGATGCAGTAGCGAGTTCGTTTGAATCAGGCAAAGTCTCGGCTGAGAGTTTCGGCGGGATTCTGGCTATGGTTGGAGATCGGCTGTTGGGCTTGCCTAGAGAGCATGTGTTCACGATGATTTATCGGGAGAGTGGACCAGGCCCAGGTGGAACGCCAGGATCGCAGAAAGCGGTTGATCGTGAGCAAATGTATGCAACCGGTGGGTATGCGAAGGGCGGATGGGCGATGGTGGGGGAATACGGTCCAGAAATGGCCTGGCTGCCGCAGGGCACGCGCATCCACACGGCGGGTGAGACGAAGCGAATGCTGAACGAGGGCGCTGCCGGCGGCGGGACGGAAGTGTATGCGCCGGTGACGATCCACGCGAATGTGGCGAACGGGGTGGATGTGGCCATGTTGGCGCGCCAGGTGAGCGATGAGATTGGACGCCGGGTGGCGAACCGGAGGGCGTTCTAGTGCTAGAGCTAGAGATTGCACGGCGTGAGTATACGGCAGATGGCGAGACGATCACGGCGACGGCGATCACGCCGACGGCGAAGGTGTTGGAGTATGTGCCGGCGGATGCCAGTTATAACGTGCAGTATACCCACGGCGACCGGCCTGGAGCCAAGCCAACGCGGCATGTCGTGGGGAATGTGACGGATACCTTCCGGCTGGCGGCGGTGTGCAATGCGCCAGGGGCGCTGCGCGCGTTTGTGGCGGAGTGCGAGCGCGCGTTGTTGTGGGCGGAGCAGAATCGTGAAGATATGACCGTCTTCCTGCGAGTGCGCGATGTCGAACGGTACGACGAAGATGTGTGGTTCGAGTCGCGCATTGTCGGGGGACGGGTTGGACTCGACAACAGCGCCGGACGGGTGCTGACGCTGACGTTGGAGCGGTATCCGTATTGGGAAGGCGCGTGGGTACGGTTGGCGGTGAAAAACAACCGCACGGCAGAGGTGTCGCCTGAAGGGGTGGAATTCGATGAGGACGGGTGGGCGACGTTTGGCAGTGTGACGAATGCCGATGACGCCGATCCGGCGCGCGATAATTGGTTGATGCTGAAACCGCCTCCGGGCGATGTTCCCGCGCCATTGCGCATCCGCGTGCAGAATGATTATGCGAGCACGCCGGCGACGCGCTTGAAGACTGTGCGTATCGGTTGGTACGACCGGCAGCAGACCCTGGTGCTGGAAGCGGAGGATGGCGCGAGCAGTGTGGTCACGACGGACGCGCGGTATAGCAACGAGGCGGTGTGTAACAATTCCGCGTTCAAGTGGGTCATCCCACAGGATTTGTACCGCGATTTTGTGGGGCCATTCCGTGTGTGGGCGAATGGTAGTTTGAGTGGCGCGACCTGGCGTTTTGCGGCAGGATACGAGCTGACGCGGAAACAGTATGCCAGCCGCGCGCCGGTGGCCGGGGCGAACGGCTGGACGGATTTGGGACAACTTCAATTACCGGCTGGCGGATACCGCACGCCGACACGCTATCCAAGCGCGTTTTGGCTGGATGGTTCGGCGGCCAGGCCGGTAGACTTTGTGTTGTTGCAGCCGGTGTATCAGGCCCGGCGGTTGAGCTTTACGCGCGGGTATAACTGTGTGGTGGGCGCGTGTATCGTGGACGATCCTGAGCAGGGGGTGTATTACGATTTCGGCGGGCAAAAGCTGCCGATTCTGGATGCGTGGGGTGAGCCGATTGAAGCCTGGCCGGAGGGTTTGTTACCGTTTCAGGCATCGGAGACGCCGTATAGTCAGATGCTCACGTTTATGTTGGAGAGTGAGAGCGGAGCAGCGGTGGCGAATCGGTCGGCGCTGGTGGAGGTGTTTGCCAGGCCGCGGTATAGGGTTCTTCCGTAGACGTTCACAACAGGATTCACGGAATGGCAGGATAGGGAGAGATGCAAATCTTTCTGGATACGGAACAGTGGGGGCGGTTGGAGATCACCGAGCGCGTGGAGGGGTGGGATTATGTCACGCGCGATGGGGTGGGCTGGGAGACGGCCAGTTTGAATTTGGGCGGGTCGATCATCGAGCAATGGCCGCTGCTGGAACATCAGGCCCAGGACCTGGTGGAGTTTTATGACGGGACGGAGCTACATTGGCGCGGGTTCCTCGCCGGTGCAGAGTTGACCGAATCCAATGCGTTGGCATTGAAGGCGGAGGGCGCAGGCCTGCGGTTACGGGATGTGGGTACGTGGCGCGTATTCAGCGATGCGGGGTATGGGTATTGGTCCCCGGCAGATGATCCGCCGGAGGGGTTCACTGCCGACAATAACAATCGGATCTATGTTGCTGGCAAAGGCAGCCTCAGCGATGGCGACGAGCACCTGGTCGCCTACCCGGAGACCGGGCTAGAGTTGGGGTCCGCGATCTCGCGGCTGGTGGCGCGTGTCGAACTCTCGATTGTGGACGGTGCGTGGATCGCCGAGATTCGCCAGGGCGAGGGAACAGTGCTGTGGACGTCCGCGTCCAGCACGCAGCAAACCTATATACTATTCCTCGATGAGCCGACCGGAGGCACATTCAAACTCGGTAACGGTGATGGGATAGAGACGGCGGCGCTGGATTACGATGATAGTGCCGGAGACATCGAGGCCGCGTTGCAGGCCGCTTATTCCGACGCCACGATCACCGTCACTGCTGGTGATGATTTCGTGATTGTTTTTCCTACCGGCGGCGCAGGGGAATTCCAAATCACAGACGATGCCCTGACCTATGCGGACAGCGGAACAGCGACATGCAGCGTGGAAGATATTGGTGTGGATGTCGATCTGGCGGTAGATGATACCAGCCTGGTCGTCGCGTTGCGTAAGGACGGTACCGCGGTAGGAGAGGCTACCTTTCGATTGACGCAGGTCGTGGTTCAAACGCTCTCCGGCGCGACAAACAGCCAGGTAGTGGAGGCCATTCTCGCCGCTGCCGGGTTGAGCGTCAACGTGGAGGAAAGCGGGTTGGCCGTCAACCGCGCGCTGTGGCAGGAGCAGAGCCGGCAGCAGGCGATTCAGGAGATGGCACAATTGGGTGACGGCGCTGAGATCTGGCGGTGTGTGGTTTATGAGATCGCGCAGTTTGGCGCGTGGCCTACCGAAGTGACGTGGGAGCTGCAGCGCGATGATTTGAGCCGTTGGTCGATTACATGGCGGCGGGACGCGGTCCGCAATGCGGTGCGCGCGCGTTTGCCGGGTGGGTGGCTTTCGGGTTGGTACGAGGACGCAGAGAGTATCACGCGCTGGGGGCGGCGCGAGCACGTGCTGAGCCTGCCGGATACAACGCAGGCGGAGGCCGAACGCCTGGCGCAGATTTATCTGGCGGGACACGCTTCGGCATTGGCCGGTCTGCGGTTGGAGGTCGATGCGTATTGTCGTACTCCAGACGGCGCGCGGCGCCCGATCTGGCACGTGAGAGCGGGTGATGTGATTCGTTTGCGCGATCTCATCCCGGATCAGGATGTGACAATTCGAGTCGCAGAAACGCGCAGCTCGTCCGGCGGGATGGAGATCGTCCCAGCGGGCGCAGACGATCGTCTGGAAACGATTCTGGCAGCGCAGGAGCAGAGCTTGCGCAGTGAGGTGTAGCAATGGGATATTCATACGATAATTCCTCCAAAGAGATCAGGCAAGGCGGTAACAAGGTCGGCTGGGCGGCGCTGGTGGCTGTGGCGACGAGCCTGATTGCGATTTTGACGGCGATCCTGACCGGTTCGCCGTCTGGATTGCTGACGACGTTTTCGTCGATTCCGGAGCCGCCGACGGGTGTAACCTGGTGGGACAAGGAATTGTTACGGGACGATTATCCGATTCCCTGGGGCGACACCGCAGTCGTTACGCAGGGGACGACGCTACAGATCGCGGACGTGGTGACCAGTACGGAATCTTTCACGCTGGTTGAAACGTGGGATAGTGGGGTATTGGGGTTGACCGGGTTCATTACGACCACGGGGACGGTCATCACCGGGGCGAATTCGTTGACGTGGACAGGTGCAGCACCTGGGGGTGCATTGGTTAAGGCGTGGGCAGTGTTGACGAATACATGGAGCACTTCCAGGATTACGGAGACGCTGACGACATCCGGGGGATCGAAGAGTGTGGTTGTTTATCTGGAACTGGGCCAGCCTCCGGCAACACCGACGCCGGCAGCGACGGTTTACGCATCGCCGACGCCTCGATACACGCCGCGACCGTGGCCCACGGTGATGTATCCTACGGCGACGCCGTGTGTGGGGATGGGCTGCACGCCGCTCAATCCGGGCGATACTGTGCCCTACTCGATCTATATGCCATTGGTGATGCGTGATTACTGGCGCGGGCCGGAGCGTCCGTAGTGCCGCTAAGCGGTATTAACGGCGGTTTTGTGGAGGTAGACAGTAGACGGTAGACGGTAGACGGGGGGATGTAGGTCAGAGGTAAAACGGCTGTTAATGTTTTGGGGCATTGGGAGAGGGGAGAGGGGTTGTGGTTTGGCGTGTGGTTTTGCGTGGGAACGCAGGCGAAGCCGTTTGATTGAATTGCTATAGTTGCGCATCCAGAATAGAAAAAACGCTCTACGAGCCTCCTAGAGGCCGTAGAGCGTTTGTCGTTTTTTCTCATAAGCGCCAGTTGGCGACGGGGGAGGCCTGGCGGTGGGCGTTCTGGACGTCGACGTTGGCGATGGCGAGATAGCGTTTGACCATTTCGAGGGTGGAGTGGCCGAGGATGCGCTGCAAGGTGTAAATGTCCCCCTTATTGCGAAGATAGTTGATGGCGAAGGTGTGTCTGAAGCGGTGGGGATGGACCTCTTTGACGCCGGCGCGCAGGCCGATGCGCAGCATGAGTTTGCGCAGCACTTTGCGGTCGAGGGGGTTGTTCAGGTGGGTGACGAAGAGTGGATCATCAGCGCGCGCCTCGGGTCGGGTGGCGATGTAGCGCCAGAGGGCCTGGCCGGTGCGCGCGTCGAAGGGGATCAGGCGTTCTTTGTCGCCTTTGCCCATTGTGACGAGTTGGCGGTTCTTTAGATCGACCTCGTGGATTTGGATGTCGCACAGTTCGGTGGCGCGCAGGCCGGTATCGACGAGTAGCAGGATGATGGCACGATCGCGCAGGGCGGTGGGGCGCGTGTTGGCGCAGGTGGCTTTGCCGGCGCGGGTATACTCGGCGGTTTTGTCGCAAGCGGAGAGCATGGCGCGGATCTCGTCGATGGTGAAGGGGACGATCTCGCGTTTCTCTGGCCGTGGGCAGGTGATGCGCTTGAGAAGGTTTTCGGCGGTGAAGCCCTGCTTGACGGCCCAGGTGAAGAGCGACGATAGGGTGATGTGGTACTTGGCGAGGGTGGCGTCAGAGACGGTGGTCTGCGCGCTGAGGAAGGTTTCCACGTCCTCGACGGTGAGCTGGTTGAAGATGCTCTTCTCGCCCACGTGGGCGGCGAATTTGCGGTAGATCATCGCGTAGAGCTTGATGGTATTCTGGCTCATCCGGCGTGATTCCGCGTGAAGCAGGTATCCCTGCACGATAGCGGCGGTCGATAGGTCTGTGTTCTTGTTCATAGTATGCTCCCTCCGGTTATTGGTATGCCTGTAGAAATAATGCTACCTGTAGTAGTGATAATTTCCCAGGGGCTTTTTTTTGAGACGTGAAACCGGCGACCGTAGGGCGCTTACGCTCCGTTGTGGGCGAGGTAAGCGCCTTGCGGTGGGGCAAGGTGGGCGGTATAGGACTCGAACCTACGGCCTCCTCCGTGTAAGGGAGGCGCTCTAACCGACTGAGCTAACCGCCCGCCACAGGCGACATCATAACAGGTTTTAGCGTCTAGTCAAACGAAAGCGCAGGCCGACCGCGGATTTTTTTTATGAATGGGCGTTTGGCTAACGCACGTTTCTGGTTGAGCCGAGGCCTGGATTCGTTTATTCGCTCCTTGATTCGCGGTCGGCAAGCTCTATACCTGAGCAGTTGCGCCGCAGCAAATGAAAATCCTCACGTTGCGGCTTTGACGTCAAGCGGTAAGCGCATTGATAAGCGCGGGCTTGACCAGCTCCGGCTGCACGTCCTCGACGGCAAAGTTGTCACAGCCATTGAACGCCGCAAACGCGCGTAGTTTTTCCGCCAACGCCGGCAGCACGGCCTCGTATATACCGTAAATCCTGAAAAGGAGTAGAACGAACGTTCGTGATGAACCTGCCTGGAGCAGGTAAACTCGCCCGGCTTGTTAGTGAGGTGAACGTTTTATTGTACGTCCGACATGCGCCAATCCAGGATGAGAGCGAGAGGCGGTAGCGTGGTGGAGAATCGTTCCCCTGTCTGGACATCAACCAGGTCGTATGGAAGGCTGCTCATCAAAAGAGCTTGACCATCTGGCGATATCATAACGGGCCTGGGGAACTGGTCTGAATGGGCAGGCGCGATCTCCCGCAACTCGCCGCTATGGGCATCCTCGACCGCGCCGGAGGCCAGGTCAACCACGGTGAGGCGGCCATCGGCTAACATCCACAGACGGTTGCCTGTCAACTGCGCTGCAGCGATCTCCTCAAAGGGCAATTCGGCGATCAGGCGATCACTCACTAGTCCCCACCCCTCCCATACAGAGCGCCCATCGAGGTAGAGTAAGGCGCCGTACGCCTGCAACGCTCGCGCATCGAGCGTGGGTCTCGGCGTCGGTTCCAGCGTCGGCAAGGGCATCGGTTGTGGGGTGGGGGATGGCGTGGCCGATAGTTGCAGCGTAGGGGAAGCTATCGCCCGCAACCCTGCCTCGCTGGAAGGCGATGCCTGGCCCGTCGGGGTCGTGAGGCGTGGGCAGCAGCAGCTGCTCAGTAGGCAGCCTAGCAGCGCCGCGACCGTCGAAGCCGCAATCGCTGGAAGCCTGTGATGTTTGATACGATTTTTCATCGAAATCACATTTCTCTTTTGTCGGAATGTGGATTATAATCCACATTAGAATCAACATTAAGAAAGGGAACGATGATGAAAACTGTGCAAATGACCATTGACGAATCATTACTGGCTGAGGTTGATCAAGTCATTCGATCACTCGACACAACGCGGTCAGCGTTCATCCGCGATGCTTTACACCTGGCGTTGCGCCAATATCGCATCGGCTTGTTGGAGCAGCAACATGCCGAAGGTTACATCCGTTTTCCTGAGACAGCGACCGACGTTGCTGAATGGGAAGCCGAGCAGGCCTGGGGCGATCAATGAAACAGGGCGAAATCTACTGGTATCCCTTCGCTGCGCCCGATAAGCGCCGCCCGGTGCTCATTCTCACGCGCACGTCTGCGCTACGTTTCCTTTCCTCTGTGACCGTCGTCCCAATCACGACGACGATTCGCGGCATCCCGACCGAAGTCGCGCTTGGCCTTCGGGACGGTCTGGCATCCGATTGCGCGGTCAATCTGGATAACATCCAGACGATCCAGAAAGCTAAACTTGGCGCTTTTATCGCCACGCTATCCCTTGAAAAGCTGCGGCTCGTCAAACAGGCGCTACACTTTGCCCTCGGCCTGGACGAGTGTGGCTTGTACTGATGTAGTGTTTGCCGACTACGAATTCCCAACGGATAGACGAATGGGTGTTTGGCTAGCGCGAGATTTTGCTCTGGCCGAGACCCGAATTCGTTTATTCGTTCTCTTATTCGTGGTCGGCTTGCACCTCTTGATTCAGCACCCGATCCGCTGCCAGCACGCAGAAGATGTAATTCGCCGCGCCGGGCATGACGTACTCCGTCTGCTGCCAGAGATGCGGCCACGGGTCCTTGAGCTCGGGGAAGTCTGGGCGGATGAGGGCGACGCCGGAGGCCATGCCGCCGGGAATGTACGACCACTCGGCGCGGTTGACGCCGTAGGCCGCCATAATCGACTTCGCGCCCACGCCCGACGTGAGCGAGACGTTCGACGCCGGATGGCATCCCAGGACGTAGTTGACCGCGCGTAGGATGATCTCCCGGTCGATCAGATCGGGGAAGGCGAGCCAGATCTGGTATAGTTCGACGGCGTACTGCTGAATCTTCCAGCCCTCGCCCCAGACGTGCGGATGCCAATTGACGCCAAAGGGATTGGACGCCAGTTCCGCCGCGAATTCGGCCTGACCTGCTTCTAGCACGACCCGGAAAGCCGCTGTGAAGCCGGCGTCATCGATGGTGGGCAGTGCGCGGGCGATTGCGCCGCCGACCTGCGCGGCAACTTCTTCGAGCGCGGGCTGCATCTCCAGCAGGCGCGCGCGATAGCGTTCCTCGCCTGTCGTGAGTAGCAGTTCCACCGCCGCGACGATCTCCTGTGCCTTCACACCCCGTGGGACGTAGGCCGCGCGCTGTTCCACCGGCGCGTGCGTCTGTTCGTAGTCCCACACCTGGATGGCCGTGCGCAGACACTCGCCAGCCAGCTCGTCCTCGTAGCCGCGCAGCACGCGACTGGAAGCCGCCAGCGCCGCCGCGACCATGTATTCGAGCGCGCTGTCGTGGTTGGTGAAGGCCCAGCGGTCGTCGTTGCGGCTTGTGTAGATGCGCCCGGCCTCGTCGCAGCGGATTTGACCGGGGGCGAGGCTTGGGTCGTGGATGCGGTTGTCCGTCATCGTGGCGGCGTCGCCGAGGTGGGTGTACTGCGCCAGCGTGGCCTCGATGATGCCGTGGAAGCTGTGGGGGTGTTCCGTGCCCGCCGTGGCGCGGTAGCCGGAAAGCAGGCTCAGCGCGCCGTGCGCTACCTGCTCGACGATGTCGGGAACGCCGTCGGGCGTGTGGAGCAGCACCAGCCGCTCATCTTGCTGCACCGTGGTCTGGTCGGTGTCCACGCCGAACAGCTCGCGGATGAGGCAGAGCGTGTGCGTCGTGCGCGCCTGCGATCCCGCCGCCAGGTCGTAGTCGCCGGCGTCGTGCCAGCCGCCCACGTCCAGGTGGGGAATGTGTTCGCCGGGCGCGTAGGGCGTGTCGGTGGCGTCGTACTGGCGGTAGCCGTCGAAGTGGACGTGCGGCGCGGGCGCTTGCAGCGCGTCGTCGAGGTGGCACGCGCCGTGCCAGACGCGCGATCCGTCGCGCACTTCGACGTGGCACATCTGCACCGGGAAGTAGGTTTCCAGCGTCGGCTGCCAGACGTTGTGCCGGTAGACTTCCGGGTGGATGGCGAAGGGTGGGGTGCGTTGCTCGCCGTACTGGACGATGTACATCCCCGGCTCGCGCACGGCGCTGAAGTCGAAGATGGCGTACTCGTGGGTCAGCCAGCGGCCCCAACGCGTGGGCAGGTTGGCCCAGGTGGTGGTGAGGCCGTCGGCGTCCAGCCGTTTGAGGACGGCGGTATCGAGCACCTCGGCGCGCGGGTCGAGTTCGAGGATCGCTTGCTTCACCTGATCGGGATGATAGCCGATCTGTGAGATGCAGATGACAGGGTCGCGTTGCCATCCCGGAATGCTGTGCGGCGTGATGCGCCATTCGAGTGCGTTTTCAGTGACGCCAGGTCGAATGACTTCGCGGGCAACGAACCAACCGTTGGCATCGGTGTTGCGCCCGTCGTAGAGGAGGATTTCGCCGTCCAGCGATTCGACGACGAGATGGCGCAGCGGGTCTTCCGGCGCCACGGTGAGGGTGGGGCCGTTCGCCAGCGGAACCGGACAGTGCGCACAGTCGCCGATGCGTTGCATTGGGCCGTTGGCCTGCTGTGGGAAGACGCGGGCGGTCGTCCCCAAATGGAACGTTTTGCCGAACAGCGCGCCGGGGTACAGCTCCAGGTTGAAGCCGGCTTTGCTTTCCCAGGCAGGTGGCAACGGCTCAGCCAAATCTACGACGACACGCAGACTCTCGCCTTCCGGCCAGATGCGCACGCTATAGCGGATGTCTGCTTCCTCGAAGTGCGCCGGGACGCTGACGCACTCGCCTTCCACCTGCCGCTCACCGACTTTGGGCAGTGATCGCCACTGGCCGGGCGTGGGTTCCAGGCGCACATCGCCGCACGCCGCTACGCGCTCGCCGTGCTGGATGAGCGTGATCCCGCCCTGTTTGCCTTCGGGGTAGAAGTCGTGGAAGACCGTCACCGCCAGGCCGGGCGCTTCGTAATACTGCCGATCGTTCAAAGTCCAGAAAGTTGTCATAGTCTCATAGTCCTTAGTCTCATAGCCGTTAGTTACACCGTCAGATGTTGCTAGCTTCCTATTTACAGATTCTCTCTTCGCTGATTCTCTCTTCGCTGATTCTCTCTTC
>MTKY01052009.1_pt1 | contig 45311 bp, 23 predicted proteins | sample 1042731 | NCBI WGS metagenome assembly MTKY01 (sample SAMN06212206, study PRJNA360538) | anaerobic digester metagenome | biome: Wastewater treatment plant; material: sludge; isolation source: anaerobic digester fed with sludge from wastewater treatment plant | place: Denmark: WWTP Soeholt ...
CCGCCGGGCCCGATTGACGGGCTGAACATCCCGACCGATTTCGGAGGCGGCGGTGTGTACCAGACCAACCGAACCGGCTGGGGCAAGTCGTTCTATCGATATTCGGCCAGCGGCAGCGAGCTGAATCGCATGTGGGTGGCTCAGGGCCAGGACGGCGGCGTCGATTACCTGTACATCGGCATCACCGGGAACCTCGCGACGGGCGGCAACGAACTGATGATCTTCATCCAGAACGCCGACAGCAACGGACAGAACGTATTGCGGACTGAGCTGTGCGGCGGCCCTCCGTACGCATTGCAGGAGCTGGGGGGCGAGATCGTGGTCAATGATAATGGCACGCCTGACGACTCGAGCGACGACTACATCGAACGGTCGCTGGTCAATCTGGGCGCCAAGTTCGACGAAGGCTTTGCCCCCACCCGGGCGATCACCATCGATCTGTACGAGGCCGTAATCCACGCCAGTCTGTACCGGCTTCGCGCGAACCCTGTTCCGGGGTTGACGTTTGATTCGCCGGACACGGCGGTTGTCGAGGCGCTGCCGATTTACGCCACGCGGTGTTACCTGGGGCAGGGTGGTGTCAACGACGGCACGGGCGATTTGACCGGCGGAGGAGCCGGGTATCCCGACGCCGAATGTGACATCCAGGGCTACAGCCTGGACGATTGGCGCATTGCGATTGACAACCGTAACACCGACGGCGTGAACGGCGTGGATCTGACGGGTGATCCCGCGACGGCCACCTTGGGGTTTGAGATCCGGGCGCCGCTGGCGGACCTCGGACTGACCAAAGACCAGTCGATCAAGGTCATGGCGCTGATCACGGGCGGCGGCGGCGGCCATGTGAGCAATCAGTCTCTGCCGCCCATGCAGCCCGGGGCGCCGAACTGGGATGGCCGTTGGCCGCAGATCAATTTCGACGACGATCAGGATCAGGGCTGGGACGGCGAGCAGTTCGCGGTGGTCAGCCTGCTGGCGAACGACGTGGGCGCGGCGGCGCCGGTGTTTGACGGCGTGATCACGGACGCCGTGTACGACGCCACGACGCTGGTGGCGACCCAGGCGACCTGGACGATGTACGGCGACCAGACGAGCACGACCGGCATGGAGCTGATTGTCGAGAATGAGCTGGACGGTCTGTGGGTCGACAACGATGCTCACTTCCTGTACCTGGGAATTACGGGCAACACGGGAAGCGGCAATCGTCTGATCGTCTACTTTGACGCGCAGCCGGGCGGCGAGCGGACGCTGGTTGCCACGAACGCGAGCAACGGCGGCGGGGCGGTGGGTGGCATGACCGGCTGCGGGCATTCCCTGCCGAGGCGGACGGACGACTCGGAGCCGACGTACGATTTCGCCATTGAGGTGAACCGCTACGGCGACAACGTGTACGTGGACGGTCGCGTTCTGCAGGATGGTTTCGAGACCGGCCTTTACTTCGGCTATTCGCCCCTGAACTCGACGGACGGACTGCTGCAGGGCGGTACGAACCCCAACGGGATGCGGGTGGCGTACAACATCGCGGCCCTGAACCCCAATCACGGCGTGCCGGGCTGCGATGATTATGATGATGCCTGGGGAATCTGGACGATGACGCCCGCGGAAATCGCGGCCATGGCCGCGACCATGACGACGGGATTCGAGATGCGGATTCCCTTCGCGGATCTCGGCATCGATCCGACAATCCAGGACACCATCGACATCTGGGCGATAATCGTGAATGGAGGTGGAGACTGGGGGTCCGACCAGGCCTTGCCGTCGCTGCGCGGGGACAGCCCTGACATGAAAGTGACCGTGGCCGGCCAGGCCAATGTCGATTTCACTCGTCCCACCTTCCCAGACCCGGAGTACGCCTACGACGCCCGTTCACTGACCTACCGGATTGTGTTGCCGGGCGACGCGAACGGCGATAATGTTGTCGACGAGGCGGACTATCTCCTTTTCGTCGGCTGCATGACAGGCCCCGACAACGGTCCGGTGGCCGGTGGGTGCGAAGTGTTCGACTTCGACGGGGATGATGACGTGGACCTGGAGGACTTTGCGGTGTTCCAGGAAGCCTATACCGGGGCGTGATCTCCCGGCGTGGGGATGTCATCGTCTGCTGAATCGTGTGCGTACCGTGCGGGGCCGGCCATCGGGTCGGCCCCGCCTGCTGTGGACTCGTCGGTGCGCAGGTGGGGATCATCCAGTGCAGCGTCTCGGAGGTCGGAATCGTGAATAGTTTGTTGGGCTTGTGTCTGACGGCGGTTGTGGTGACGGTGACGCCGTGCGCGGCGGGGCCGGGGGATCGGGCGGGCGCGGACGAAATCTTCTACCATTTCATGCCCATCGCCTGGCGGGATTCCGACAACGATACGTATCGCTTCGGAGATTTCGGGGGGATGACCGCCTCTCTGGATTATCTGGAGGGCCTGGGCGTTACGGCGGTCTGGATGAACCCGATTTATCCATCGCCGGCCTACCACGGGTATCACCACGGCCCGGCCGACCAGGTAAACGACTGGTTCGGCACAGAGGCGGATTTCCTCGCCTTTGTGACGGCCGCCCATGCCAGGGGCATCAAGGTGTTTCTCGATCTGGTGGTCTACGGAATCAACCGCGACTACGAGTGGTTCCAGGATGCCTACGGCAACCCGTCCAGCCCGTACGATGACTGGCTGGCGTTCACGAACCCGGCCAACACCCAGTACCTCGGCTCGACCTATACCACGTGGACGGGCGACGGGGTACGATTCATTCACTGGAATCTGAACAATCCCGGCCCCGTGGACTTGGTGACACAATGGTCGCTCCACTGGCTCGATCCCGATGGCGACGGCGATCCCTCCGACGGTATCGACGGCTTTCGTCTGGACCATGTGTGGAAGTCGTATCCGCAGGGGCCCAACGGCTGGGGCTACAACCTTGCGGATTTCTGGACGACCTGGAAGCAGGCTCTGCTGGCGGCGAACCCGGCCGTGTTCACGTTCGCCGAGCAGGCGGATTGGGGCAGCCACGGGGCGGAACTCCTGCCGGTATTCGACGCGGCCATGACCAAACCGTTCGAGTTCGCGGCGCGCGACGCACTGGGTGGCGGCCAGGCGGCTCCGTTGTACAACCAGATGGCGGCCACCCTGGGGGCATTGCCGGCGGAAGGCACGTTTGTGGGCATCATCGGGGACCACGACGTGGATCGTCTGGCCTCGGTGATCGGGGACAGTTTTGCCAAGGGCAAGGCGGCCGCGGCCGTGCTGCTGACCCAGCCGTTTCCGCCGATCATCTATTACGGCGATGAAATCGGCATGCGCGGCACGAAGGGCAATTTCGGCAGCGACGCCAACGACATCCCCATGCGCGAACCCTTCAAATGGAACGCAGTTGCGGGCCCCCCGATGAGCAACTATTTTGCGCTGCACAGCCAGGCATACAACAATCGGTTCTCCCGGAATAACGATGGCCGGTCGGTGCAAGAGCAGCAGGGCGTGGCGGGCTCGCTCCTGGAGGCGTATCGAGAGCTGATCGCCGCCCGGAAAGGGAATGTGGCGCTGCGGCGGGGAACGTATCATGCGGTCACGACGGGCAGCTCCCGGCTTTGGGCGTTTTTCCGGCACCGGGCGGATGAGCAGACCCTGCTGGTCGTCATTAACGTCTCGGGCAGCTCGGTGACGACGACGCTGGACCTTTCGCACGCCTCCATTGCGGGAGGCGCGTCCTCCGTGCAGGACGTGCTGACCGGGCAGACGCTGGCGAATCTGACGACGGCCAACCAGGCGGCGTACCCCGTCTCGCTGGCGGCGTACGGGTATCACATCCTGAGCGTCAACGCCGCGCCGGAGCCGCCAGAGCCGCAGGAAATCGACGGGCTGGACATTCCGACGGACATAGGGCCGGGGGCGTTGCGCGCCACGCAGGACAACGCGACGGGAATGGGCGACAACGTCAACGAACTGAATCAACTGTTCGCCCGGGTGCAGGATCAGACCCTTCGCGTGGGCATCACCGGCAACCTGGATACCGCAGGCACCGCGTTGATGCTCATGTTTGACACCGGGCCGGGCGGGCAGAACACGCTGGCGACGAGTTCCTTCCCGACGCCTCCGGGAAATCTGGTTGCGATCAGCGGGCTGGTGCTCGATGCGGGGTTCGCGCCGGACGTGGTGGTTCATGTAAACGCGTACGGCGGCACAATCTACGTGGATCTCTACACGCTGGCGACCGGCGGCGGAGGGACGAAGCGTTACGTCGGCTCGGGTACGGTGAACAACCTCAATGGGCTGCTGGCGGGGGCGAGCAATCCGAACGGCATGCTGGTGGCCCTGCACAACGGCAACACGGCCGGCGTGACGGACACGGACGCTTCCGGAGCGGGCACCGCAACGAGCGGCTTCGAAATGAGTCTGCCGTTTGCAGACCTGGGCATCGCCGCGGCGGAGGGGACGATTCGCATGGCCGCGTTTCTCGTTTACAGCAACGGCGTGATCGGCAATCAGTTCCTTCCCGGGTTGGGTGGCGGGTACGGGAACCTGGGCACCGTCCCCGTGAACCTCAACGACGTGCCGGGCCCGCAGTACATTACACTGGCGCTGGAGACCCTGCCCGGCGACTGGAACGGCGACGGGATCGTGGATGTCGTGGACTACGCGGCGTTCGCCGCGTGCTTGACCGGCCCGACCGGCGGGGCGATGGGGCCCGGCTGCGCGATCTTTGATTTCGACGCGGACATCGACGTTGACCTGGCGGACTTCCAGGTGTTCTCCGCAGCCTTCACGGGGTCTTGAACCGCGGGGCCGTCAGGGCGATTCAGGCGGGTCCGGTGAGGTTCCACACCAGTTCCGCCACATCGCCGGCGTCGACGCGGGCGTCCTCGTTGAAGTCGGCGGCGAGGCCGCAGCCCTGCACGCCGGCCTGGAGCTGAAGCAGGGCATAGTCACGCAGGTCCACGTCGCCGTCAGAATCCAGATCGGGATATCGGCCGGGCGGGCTTTCGTGACGAAAGACGAGCAGTCCCATCTGCGGAATGGTCAACACCGCCGAGTGAGACAATCCGTCCCGAGGAACGGCTTCCGTGACCACCTGTCCCCCGTTGCCCACCCCGTTGCCCTCGTAGACGGACGCCTGGCTGTTGAGGATTTCGTACCAGGTTCCGGCGGCCGGAAAACCGATGCGGTAGTTGTACAGGTTGGAGTTGTTCAGGCTCGCCACCACCAGGGTCTGGTTTCCGCTGAGATCCCAGCGGTGGAACGCGATGACGTCATCCGTCTCGTTCGTATGGTGAACATTGAATCCGGCATTGGCCCGCATGGAGCAGTTGCTGCGCCGCGTGCGGATGAGGTCATGGAAATACAACGTGAAGGCGGATCGCGCGATCGCTTTGTTCCAGTCCAGCCGATTGGCATGCTGGCTGTTGAAGGGCGTCTCTTCGAGCCATTCGCCGCCCTGGAAAAACATCGGGATGCCCGGGGACAGCAAGGCCAGCCCCTGCGCCAGCTTGCACCGGCCCCTGGCCCAGACGCTCTGCGGGTCGCCGTCGAACGTGTACGGCAATCGCTGCTCGTTGCCCGCCTCGTCGTGGGCCTCAACGTAGCGAACGAGTTTGGCCTTGTTCGGGAATGAGGAATCGTTGATCGCGTCGCGGATCTTCCAGACCTCCACGCCGGAAGGGCCGTAGCGGGCATCCGCAATCTCCTGTCGCACGTTGTCCACGAAGGGGTCGTGCCACTGGGCGTCAAAACTGGCCCCGCTCGATTCGGTGACCGACGGGGTGTTGGGCAATTCCTCGGCGATGGAAATCTTGTGTACGGCCCGGCGTTTGATTGCCGCGTTGATCCGCTGCATGAGCGACCAGCCGGACGGCTGCCCGCTGGGGAAGATGAAGTTGTCCCGCATGTAACGGGTCGCGTCCATGCGGATCCCGTCGAAATGATACTCATCCAGCCAGAAGACGGCGTTGTCCGCGAAATAGTCCCGGACCTCCCATCGGTCAAAATCCGCCTGGCTGCCCCAGGGCGTGCTTACGGCGGGATTGTCGAAGTAGATCTGCCCGCCATCGTAGAACCACAGGAAATTGCCGTCGTGGGAGAAGTGGTTGTAGACCACATCGTGCAGCACGGCGATTCCGGCCTGGTGCAGTCGGTCGATCATGTATTTCAGGTCGTCCGGACCGCTGGTCGGGCTCTCGGCGTAAGACTCCTCGACACCCCACAGATTGGTGGGATTGTATCCCCAGGAATTGTAGCCGTGGAACTCCGCGACGGGCATCAGTTGGATCGTGTTCACGCCCAGCCAGAGCAGATGATCCAGGTGCCGGTCCACGACATCGCGGTACCGTCCCATGCGGTCGCCCGTGCCGTCATTCTTCCCGGAGAAGGTGCCGACGTGAAGCTCGTAGATGACCATGTCCTCGAACGCCGGCGGTCGAAAGCCTTGATCGTTCCACTCGTAGGCCAGCGAGTCCCGCAGGACCGAGTTGTTGTTGTCGTTGGGATTGCAGGCGCGAAAGCGGGCGTCCTGCTGCCAGGAGGCGCCGTTGAAGAAGAATTTGTAGTTCTGGCCGTCCTGGGCGCCCGGGGCGTGGCCCCACCAGTAGTTGCCGTCCGTGTGCAGGGGCGTCTGGCCCCATGCGTTGAACTGCCCGCGCACCGAAGCGGACGACGCCGTTGGCGCCCAGACCTTGAAGGCAGCGCCCTGGCTTGTGAGTGTGGCGCCGATCGGGGCGTGGCTCAGCGTGACGAAATCCAGGGTCCAGCCGCCGTCCGTCGGAACCCCCTCGCTCATGCCGCCGACGCTGAGATAATCGGTGTCGGTGCCGTCGGTCAGCTCGAAGAAGTACGAGAGGCTGTCCGAGGTCGTTTCCGGCACCGTGGCCACCCATACGTCATATGGCCCGACGTTGTGGGACCAGTGCGCGTCGATCCAACGGGCCACGCCGTCATCCACATGCACGCGCACGCCGGTCAGGTCGAAGGTGTAGCACTGGACGTGAACGTCAAACGCCTCACCGTTCACCGGACAGATCGGCCGCCGGTCAAGCCAGTCGATGTGGCTGATTCCGTCCCACTCCACGTTGTTGTCGTTTGTGGCGGCCGGCGCGCTCAACAGGACGCCGAGCAGAAGGGCCGATGCGTACATGGGTCGCTCCGGGCGTGACGGTGTAACCGAGTTCCCGCCGTTTTTCCGAGACGTCCGTACGCGGCGGATGCCCGGCACGACGGGTGTGTACTAAACCGGTTCAGAGTCGAGCTGCGATCGCGGCGGGAGGTGGATCCGGGCGCCTGCCCGGCACGAATCCCCGACTCACGAAATCAGGCAGCCCATCCAGCGCACGCGTGGACAGACTCATTATACCGGCAACCGCGGCAGACCCGAAGTGTGTTTTTGCCAACAAAATGAGTGTTTCCCCTTATGCGATGGCCCTCGACGACAGCCGCGAGGGGGTGTGTTGACGCCGGGCGGCGGGGGAGCCATAAGGCTGTCTCGCAGAGGAGGGTTCCAAACATGCGGTCTAACGCAGGTTCACTGGGGGGTACGCGGCATCGCGCGCGGTCCACATGCTTCTCCCTTTTTGCCCTGATCCTGATTCTGGCGTCCTGTCGTCCGGACAGAACGGCGGCGCCTTTCCAATCGAAAGAAGACTCTTCGTTGCCGGCCTCTCTCCGGGTGATCGATTTGGGCGGGCGGCAGTTCCAGGTGACGTTTCTCTACCGGCCGATCGCCCCGGTTCAGTCCGTTCATCTGGCGGGTACGTTCAACGGCTGGAACCCGACGGCGCAGCGAATGGATGGCCCCGCCGTGGATAGCACGTTCCGGACCACCGTAGTGCTCCCGGCCGGGCGGCACGAGTACAAGTTCGTCATCGACGGGCATGACTGGCAGACCGATCCGGCGAATCCCTGGCGCACGGCGGGCTACGCGAACGCCATTCTCCTTCTGGGAACACCCTCGGATGCCCATGAGGGAGCAGTGCATCCGGCCGATCGGCCCGTGAAGATGATTCGCGCGGTTGCCCATCCCGCGGCATTGGATGAACTGAAGCGCGCGCTGGCCGATGCGGACGCCGGGGCGGCCGGAGGCATTGCCGCCCTTTGGTTCGAGACACATCCGATGCCGCTTTTCAGCGCAGAGGCCGTCACCTGGGTTTTCTGTGATCCGGCGGCTACAGCGGTGGCTCTGTCGCTGGCGGAGGCAGGTCGTCGGACGGGGTATCCGATGCAGCGTCTGGTTGCGGGTCGGCCGGTCTGGGTTGTCTCGCTGAAACGTTCGGGGCTTGGCGATCGCCTGGCATACACCTACGAAGTGACGGGGCAGCGGTTCGCCTCGGTGCTGGACCCTCATGCGTGGAGTTGCACGAGTCGAGCCGGCCGCCCGGCCGGCCGGGTGGTGGAGGCCACCGCGGAGCGTGGTCGAATTGCGTTGCTGCCGGAACTGGCGGCGGGCGCAAGCGGCCTGAGGCCGCGTGATATCTACGTGTATTTGCCGCCGGGTTACGACGAACACACGGATGAACGCTACCCGGTGCTCTATCTTCACGACGGGCAGAACTGCTGGGACGACCCGGTGGAACCGTTCGGGCACGGCGGCTGGGCGCTGAATCTGAAGGCGGATGAGCTGATCCGAAGCGGAGCCGTGGCGCCGTTCGTAGCCGTGGGCGTGGGCAACACGGCAGACCGGATGGAAGAGTACGGGCCCGGTCCGGACATTCGGTCCGCCGACTCGCATCCATATCTGAAATTCCTGATCGAAACGCTCAAGCCACTGATCGATAAGCGGTATCGGACTCGGCCGGAGGCAGCGAATACGGCCATCATGGGCGCCAGCATGGGCGGTCTGGTGTCGTTCCAGGCGGCACTGCTGCAACCAGACGTGTTTGGGCAGGCGGGTTGCCTTTCCCCCTCGTTTGTCGTGTTCGGGACTGAGAACAACCCGTATGTGACCCTACTGGAACAGACGGAGAAGGTTCCAGTACGGTTCTACTTCTACAACGGTACGGGCGGGCGCGGCGCGGACGGTGCGCCCGGAACGCGCCGAGTTGTGCAGATGCTCCGCCGGCGTGGTTGGTGTGACGACCGAGACCTGGTCCATCACGAGGCAGACGGTGCCGAGCACAACGAGCGGGCCTGGCGCGAAGAGCTTGACGCAGTGCTGCGCTATTTCTTCGGAGTCTGATGGCCGGCCGCCGCCTGCCGGCCCCCTGGGGCACGCGCGTGGGCGGGCGACTTGACCGGTTTAGCGCATTTCGGGACGATGGGACTTCCCCGTGGTGACGTCGGGGATGGCGGACGTGAGTGATGCTGAGCCTGCGCTACTGGATTGCTGGTGCCGTTCTGATTGGTCTGTTGTGGTGCCTGCATCCGCGTCCGAGCTCCGGGCACGCCTCAGACAGTGTCGAAGTCACGATCTGGTTTGACGGTCTGATCGAAGGTCGGCACATCGATGCCGTGGACGCGTTCGAGCGGACCTTCCCTCAATACAAAGGAATCCTCGGCTCCAGCGCGGCGCGCACGGGCTTGGATGGCGAGGGGAATCCGCAGCGTCTGATGTGCGGGATCGCCGGTGGCGTGCCGCCGGAGGTCGTGGAATACGATCGGTTTGCCATCTGCCAGTGGGCGGCCCGCAACGCCTTCCTGGATTTGCAGCCGTTCATCGAAAAGGACCAGCGCGAGATCGAGGAGACGCGCCGGCAGGTGGAATCGCTCGTTGCGGCGGCGGGCGATTCGAAAGAGATTGAACGACTCCAGGCCCGTCTGGACCGACTGACGCAGTATGCCGTTCGACCGGAGGATTACTATAAGGCCACCTGGGACGAATGCCGCTACAAGGGCGGGCAGTATGGCGTTCCAAACTACATGGACGATCGCGCCCTATACTACAACTCCACGCTTCTCAAGGGCGCGCAGTTGGTTGACGCGGCGGGCGATCCGGCGCCGCCGGATACGTGGGAGCAGTTGCTCACCAAGCGGATTCACGTGAATGACGCTCGCGTCGAGGATACGCGCGTGCATAGCGAGACGGCGGATTTCGCGCGGGCGGAGGTTCGTCCCGGAGACACGGCTTGTCTTATCGATCGCAACGGTAACGTGACGCGCTGCCTGGTGGATGCCGTCGAAGACGCGCGGACGCTTCGTCTGCGGAGTCCGTACTCCCGTAAGCCGCTGGTGTTGAATCAATGGTCCGGGCCGGAGCTGAAGGTGTTTGATCAGGACAGCTACACCCTTCGCCTGAGCCGGTGGGATGACGAAGGCCGACTGGGCGTGGTCGGTTTTGAGCCGCATCACGGCAACGGGTGGCTCTTTCACTATGGCTGGATGAACGGCGGGGAATTCATGAGCCCGGACGGTCGCATATGCACACTGGACGATCCGCGCATTGAGGAGGCGCTGCAGTTCACGACGGACGTGTACGATTCCATGGGCGGCGTGGCGGCCGTCAACGCCTTCAAAAAATCGTTCCAGGCCGAAGCCCAGGATCCGTTCTTTCAGAACCAGATCGCCATGTTCATCGGCGGCGACTGGTTTCTGCGGGATCTCGCCCGCTATCGGCGTGACATGGAGTTCGGCGTGTCTCTGCCGCCGGTGCCCAGGCGCGCCCTGGAGGCGGGCAATCGGCATGTTACCTGGGTGGGCGGTTTCGCCTACTGCATTCCCGCCACGTGTCCGAGGCACAAGCAGGAGGCGGCGTGGTGGTTGGTCAAGTATCTGGCGTCGCCAACGGGCGGCCTGATCATGAACAACCACGACGCCCAGCGGGAACGGGCACAGGGGCGGCTTTACATGCCCCGGCTCATGGCCAACCGCATTCTGAATCAGCGACAGCTTGACATATACGTGAATATTCCCGAGATGCCCGAGCGGCTGGCACGCTCGCTCCAGACATTTATCGATCTGCTGCCATACGCCCGCTATCGCCCGGTCTCGCCGGAGGGCCTCAAGCTCTGGAATGCCCAGGCCGACGCACAGGATTACGGCTGGAATCACCGGGGAACCCCCGCCGAGACGTTGGAACTCAACACGCAGAAAGTCCAGCGGGCTTTGGACCTGTTCTATGCTCCCGCCCGCGGGCCGGAACTGCGGTGGCTCTACCCCATGCTTCTGTACGGCGTGGTGCTGCTGGGCCTGGCCGGCATCGCGTTCCGGCGCTTCCGCCGTCAGCATTCGACGCGCGGTCTGTTTCGACGGGAGTGGTATGTGGGGCTCGGATTCGCATCTCCGTGGATGATCGGGTTCATCATCCTGACCGGCGGGCCGATGTTCTTCTCGCTGATCATGAGCTTCACCGAGTATGACGTCATCAGCCCGGCTCGGTTCATCGGCCTGGCGAACTACGCCGAAATGTTCACCACCGACTGGGCGCCGGTGGGAGGTGTGCGGCAGGCCCTGGGCAACACGCTTTTCATGGCGATCGGGCTGCCGCTGGGGATGATCGTCGGGCTGGCGCTGGCCATGCTGCTGAACACCAGCGTCCGGGCGATGAGCGTGTATCGCACCACGTTTTTTCTGCCGGCCATCATGCCGGTGGTGGCCGCCTCGGTGTTGTGGATCTGGGTTTTCAACGCCCGGAGCGGCCTGATGAACTGGATGCTGCAGCTTTCCGGCATCGAGGCGGCCATCGACTGGTGTCGGGCGCGGTTCGGGATCGGTCCCCCCACGCCGATCAGTTGGCTTACCAGTGAGGCCACCTCCAAACCGGCCCTGATCATCATGATCCTTTGGGGGTCCGGCGCGAGTATGATCATCTGGCTGGCGGGCCTGCGGGAGATTCCTCGGCACCTGTACGAGGCGGCGGCGCTGGACGGGGCGGGCGCGATCGGGCGCTTCCGTCACGTGACGTTGCCCATGCTCTCGCCCTACATCCTGTTCAACCTCGTGATGGGGCTGATCGGTACGTTTCAGATTTTCACGCAGGCCTACATCATGACGCCGAACGGTTCGCCGGTGCGGTCGACCTATTTCTACGTCTACAAACTCTTTGACGAGTGCTTTTCGTATTTTCGCCTGGGCTATGGAGCCGCCATGGCCTGGGTTCTGTTCGTGATCGTGATCGTGCTGACGCTTATCAATATGCGTGCCTCGAAGAAATGGGTGCACTATGCGGGGGAATAGCGAAGATCGAATGGGAAATGGCGAATGCGCGCCGCCGACGTTTCATTCGCCAGTCACGTTCCACTCTTCGTAATGCGGCATCATGGATCGTCGCCGAGCAATCTGGCAGACTCTTCTTCTCCACGCCGTGCTCATCGGCGGGTCGGTGATCTTCGCGCTGCCGTACTTCTGGCTGGTCGGGACAAGCTGGAAGCTCGACAAGGAGGCGATGAGCGCCGAAGTGTCGATCCTGCCCCAGAGGCCCATCCCCCGCGGCGTCAGCCCCTATGTTGACGACCGGCAGTATCCGGAGATGGAACAACCCGCCGATGTGGGGCGGCATCGGTGGGAGCACTGGATGCAGGCCGCCGTCTGCGAGGAACTGAGGGCACGGGTAGACGACTGGCTGAACGTCGGCCCCGATGACCGGGTGGCAATGCTGGACCGCGTGGTTCTCGTTCAGGAAATGGTGGAGGGGCTGTTCCAGGATCTGCGACTCAGTGTTCCGCCGGATTCGTGGCGGGGTGACGAGGAGAGCGTTTTTCGTGGAAAGTTGCGCACCGCCGTTGACGAGTCGTTGTTGAACAGAGTGTTCGAGCAGGTCTGCCGCTGTTTCTGTGTCGGAAAAATCCTGGTCAAAGACCGGCAATATGCCATCCATGACCTGACGGGCGACCGGCCGGTGCATGAAGTCTGGAAAATCGAATCCGGGCCGGTGGTATTGCACCCTCGGGAAGAAAGCGAACGGCCGGTGGCCCTGCTGCAGTACGATTTCACCCGGGGGGATGCGTTCGAGCTTTCCACGGTGCTGAAGCTGCCGTTCGAGTACGACAAGGGTTTCAAACGCCTCAGCCTGAGCCTGCGCCGAGACCAGACCTGGCACGAGTTGCGCGTGTTCATTGAAACGGGTGGCCGTCTGCTTCGTTCGGCCTCACCGCGCTACCTGGGCGAAGACACCTGGTCGGAACTGAACGTGCAGGAGCCCAGCCCGGACGACGATCGCCTGGTCGCGCGACAATACGTCCTGCTGGAGGAGGTGGACCGCGGGCCGCAATACGATCACGGTCCGGGCACAATCAAGCTGCGCGTGCGGCTCAGTCGCAGCTCCACCCCTGAGGCGTTCTGGGCCAAAGGCACGGAGAATTACCGCAAGGCGTTCGATCAGGTGCCCTTCTGGCGGTATTTCAAGACCAGCGTTTTTCTTGTGATCGTGAACGTGCTGGGCACCGCCCTGAGCTGCTCGCTGGTGGCGTTTGCCTTCGCCCGGCTCACCTGGCCGGGACGTGAGCTGAGCTTCCTGCTTGTGCTGGCCACGCTGATGATTCCGCCGCAGGTGACGATGATTCCCTCGTTCGTCGTATACAAGTATCTCGGCTGGTACAACACGCTGGCCCCGCTGTGGGTGCCGAACTGTCTGGCGGTCAACGCCTTCGCCGTGTTTCTGCTGCGGCAGGCGATGAAGGGAATCCCGCGCGACCTGGAGGACGCCGCGAAGATCGACGGCTGCGGCTGGACGCGGATCTTCTTCACCGTGGCCCTGCCGCTGATGCGGCCCACTCTGGCCGCGGTGTCCATTTTCACGTTCATGTTCGTCTGGAACGACTTCATGACGCCGCTGATCTACGTGAACGATCAGCGGCTCTACCCGCTGGCCCTGGGCCTGTTCAGCTTCCTGGCCGGCCGTGAGAATCAGTTCACGTTGATCATGGCTGGATCGATGATCATGACCGTCCCGGTGATTCTGACCTTCTTCTTTGCCCAGCGGCACTTCATTCAGGGCGTGACCATGACGGGAATGAAGAATTGACCGCAGGTCGATCCCGACGGGAACCAGCGTACGACCCGCAGGACAAGCGGGCGGATCGGCGATCCCGGAATCCGCCGCGCGAATCGGGATGATCCCTTCAGACCGGTCGGACGATCACACGGGTCGGAGCGCCGTCGCTGCCGTCGAGCTTGAGTGGCAAAGCGATCAGTTCGTAGTAGCCGGGGCAGACCCCGGAGAGGTCCAGATTCTCCAGCACCACCACGCCCGCCCCGAGCAGAATGCGATGAACGGGAAGATCGTCGCTTTCATGTGGATCCACCGAGAAGGAATCGATACCGACCAGGCGAATGCCGCGATCCACGAGACGCTGCGCCGCCTCCACGGAAAGGGCGGCGAACCCCGGATCGAATGGTCCCCCCGGCCAAGCCCGGTGCGCGCCGGTGCGCCAGAGCACGCGCCGCAGATCGTCGGCGGGAAGCGCGTCTACGTCGGCGATTCCAGGGCCGTCAGTGGTTCGCACGTCCGCCACCCAGGCCCGGCCACAGAGTGCGTCCAGCGGCAGGGCCGCCGCGCCCGCCCCATCCGGAAACAGATGCCGAGGGGCGTCCACGTGCGTGCCCGTGTGCGCCGAGAGCGACACGGCCGTCGTCGTCGTAGGAGCGCCGTCCGCCTGCGATCGCAGGTGCGTGAACGCCGGCTGCGGATCACCCGGCCACATCAGCATCGTCGGCCGAATGGTGTGCGTGCAGTCGATCCATTCTGACGGCATAGTGCCGGACTCCCGCCGTTCGGTTGTGTGTCGCCGCACGGTCAGCGTGCATCGGGAGCCGGCGGGTCGGAACCACCCGACGGCACGAGCAGATCGCTGATGTCAGCGGCATGCTGTTCCTCAAAACGCGTGAGGGTCATGCGCGACCGCCTCGCCCGAAACGTCCCGATCAGCCGGGTGCCGTCACGGCAGGTAAGATCGAACCTGCCCTCGCGCCAGCGGGCAGTATCGTTCCGCCGGCCGATGAGGGTGACAGCCCCGTCGACCACGGGCGTCCGTCCGGCCGCTCGACCGGTGTTTTGGTAGAAGAGGCCCGTCACGGCCGCCGAATCACCCGCCGGCCTTTTGACGGAATAGACGCCGTCCGCCGCCGGCACGCGCAGGTACAGTTCGAACACGTGTCGCCCTCCGTGTGCCCCGGGCAACGGCCAACCGAGCAACACACGGTCGATGTTTTCGGCTGGATGGAAGTCCGCCCATTCGCTGGCGGTCCGCAGTTCGCGGGCCGTTCGGCCGGGTTCCGGCTGCAACAGCATGGTCTCGGTGCGCGGACCGCAACCGGCCACAAGCGCCGAGCCGATCAGAACAACACGACGGAATGGACGGCATATCTGCACAATGAACACCCGCCCGGAAGACACCGCATCATGGCGTGCCGGGCGGGTTCATTGTACGCGGTTCAACACCTGTACGCCATCCACGAAGCCCGTCGTGGAGGCCCGGTCTCGCTCGCCTGCCGGGCACTGATTCCGCCGCGGCGGTCTCAGGCTCCCCTTGCGGCCTCCAGGCGGGCGCTTCGCGGAAAGAGAATGTTGTTCTCCTTGTGAATGTGCTGATGGAGATCCGCCTCCATCTCCCGCAGTCCGTCCAGCAGGGCCCGCCAGGTGTTGCAGGCGTCCGACGGAGGGGTGTACTGGTCCGTCAGCTCACGGAGTTTCTCCAACGCTCTGCCCGTGCTATCGTGCTCGTGTTCCATCACGCGGATCGGGTTGGCAAGGCTTCCGCAGTGGAATTGCGGCGTGTCTTTCGAGGCCTCCAATTGCCGGATCATGGGAAACAGAACCCGCTCCTCCTTCATCAGGTGTGAGTCGATCTCCGCCCGCATGGCGAGGAACACCTGGAGCAACTCTTGGGTCGACGGGTATTTCTCTCCGTGGGCCGCGGCCACTTTCTGGGCCAACGTCTGGAGGCGCGGCAGTTCCCGATGCAGATACGCATGGTGCGTGGACTCGATATGGTCGCACAGCTCGGTCAGCGAGGCCGTGGTCCAGCGCGGTTCATTGGCGGCCGACGGCGCCGAGTCCGCCTGGTTCAGCTTCGCCGCCACCGCGCCCGGATCCAGGTCTTTCTCGCGGCACGCTTGTTCGAACGATATCTTCCCGCCGCAACAATAGTCAATCCCGTACTCTTCGAAAACACGGGCCCGCCCCGGCCGCTCGGCCACGAGCTCACCCACGGTCTGGTTGATGTTCAGTGTCTGCGTCATCTTGTGACTCCTTAGATCGCTTCCTCTGGACAGCTTTGTTTCGAATACGCTCCGCCAACCGCTCATCTGGCGATGGCTCGGGTCGGCGGCGTCTATGCCGGTTCAGAGCCCTCAACGGCGACCGGTGTCTCGTCCGGCCGGACCCTCAGCGACCAGCCGGTCTTGAGCCCCACCACGAACCATGCCAAGCCCATCACCCCCAGCGCGAAGATGGTGTCCCCGACCACGCGTAACCATCGCAGCGTTTCCATCGCCGGTTGCTGCATGAATTCCGCCGAACGCGCATACCACATCCCGACCTGCACGCTCGCCCACGTCTGCCACAAACCCACCGGCAATACGCTCAGCAGCATCATCAGGGCCAGCCCGATGTTGATCGCCCAGAACGAGAACCCCAGAACCCGTGTGTTCCACTGCTGCCGCACGGTCAGGCCGCGCAGGCAGAACAGCATGAAACCGAACCCGAGCATCCCATAGACCCCGAACAGGGCCGTGTGGCCGTGCACGGGGGTGGTGTTGAGTCCCTGCATGTAATACAGCGCGATCGGCGGGTTAATCAGGAATCCGAACAGTCCGGCGCCGATCAGATTCCAGAATGCGACCGACACGAAAAAGTAGATCGGCCAGCGATACGCCCTGACCCACGGCTGGGCACGGGTCAGGGTCAGGTTTTCGTACGCCTCGAATCCGATCAGCACGAGTGGCACGACCTCCAGCGCGCTGAAGGTGGCGCCCAGCGCCAGAATAGCCGTCGGCGTGCCCGTGAAGTACAGATGATGAAACGTGCCCACGATGCCGCCGGCGAGGAAGATGATCGTGGAAAACAGCACCGCCGCCGTGGCGGTTGCGATCCGCAGCAGCCCGATCCGCGTGAAAAGAAACGCGATGGCCACCGTCGCGAAGACCTCGAAAAAGCCCTCCACCCACAAATGCACGACCCACCAGCGCCAATACTCGGCCATGGCCAGGTGCGTTTGCCGACCCCACATGAGCCCGGCCGCGTAGAACAGCGCAATGGTGGCCGACGCCAGGAAAAACAATCCCAGCAGGCTTCGATTCTCCGAGGGTTTGCGGAACGCCGGCCATAGGGCGCGACCCATCAGGATCAGCCACAGTACCAGCCCGACCAACAGAAAAATTTGCCAGAACCGGCCGAGGTCCACGTATTCGTACCCCTGGTGGCCGAACCAGAAATTCGCGGTGAGTCCCAGCTTCTGATGCACGCCGGCCAACTGTCCGAGCAGTGAGCCGACCACGATGATCAGCAGGCATACGAACAGGAAGTTGACTCCCAGTCGCTGGTATTTCGGCTCGTGTCCGGAAACCGCCGGCGCGACAAAAAGGCCGGTGGCAAGCCACGCGGTCGCGATCCAGAAGATGCCGAGCTGCACATGCCACGTCCGGGTGACGGAATACGGGATCCAGTCCGCCAGGGGAACGCCGTAAAAGCCCGAGCCCTCCACCCCGTAGTGCGCGGTCACTGCCCCGAGCGAAATCTGAGCCACCGCCAGCGCGACGACCACCCAGAAATACTTCAACGTGGCCTTCATGCTGGGTGTGGCCTGCAGGGCGAGCAGGGGATCGTGCGCGGGAGCCACATGCGGCTCCGGCCCCTTGTGTCGCTGTACGGCGAAGTACCACGCGAGGGCCGCGATGCCGGCCAGCAGCAGCACGAAACTGATCACGGACCAGAACACGATCGCACCCGTGGGTCGGTTGCCGATGAGCGACTCTGCCGGCCAGTTGTTCGTGTAGGTGATGTCCGAACCGGGCCGCTGGGTGCCACACGCCCAGGACGTCCAGAAGAAGAACGCGTTCAGTTTCGCCTGGCGGTCCGGATCCTTGATGGTGTTGGCGGGCAGGGCATACGCTCCGCGCAGATCATTCAGCTCGGGATTGTCGCCGAACAGGTCCGCGTAGTGTTCGCTGACGGCGGCGATGGCCCGGGCCCGCGGCAGGGAAACCAGCAGATCCCCCGTCTGGGGATCGTATGTATTGGTGCGGATCTCTTCCCGCAGCCGCGCCTGGAGGGCGGCCTGCGACTCCGAATTAAGCTCCGCATAAGGCTTTTCGTGCTCCTCGTTCGCCCAGTAGTTCAGCAGCCATTCACATTCGCGGTGCAGGAAGTCGGCCGACCAGTCCGGCGCCACGTAGGCGCCGTGCCCCCAGACGCTGCCCAGCTCCTGGCCGCCCGTGGACTGCCAGACGTTCTGTCCGTCCCGGATGTCCTGCCCTGAAAACAGAACCCGGCCATCCGGGGTGACCACCCGCGCGGGGATCGGCGGGGCCTGACGATACAACTCCAGCCCGTAATATCCCAGGATGGCGAAGGACAGCACGATCACCGCCGTCAGCACCAGCCACAACCGCATGATTTTCATGGCGAACCTTCCGTAAACCCGGGCGCGGGACCAAAAAATAGAACTGGACCCAAATATCCAGTTGACATTCATCACTATGGCCCACATAATGTGGATGTCAAGGTCCAATTTGGAATTCCGGAGCGACCGCGTGATTTCCCAGACGGCCGAGTACGCCCTGCGGGCCATGATCTGCCTTGCCGCCGACCCGAAGCGTTCCTTCACCACGCAGCAGATCGCCGACGCCACGCGCGTGCCCGCCGGGTATCTGTCCAAAGTACTCCAGACGCTGGGACGCGGCGGACTGGTGGTGTCGCAGCGGGGGCTGGGCGGAGGGTTCGCCCTCGGGGCCGACCCCAAGGGGGTTTCGGTCCTCGATGTCATCAACGCGGTGGACCCGATTCGTCGGATCCGCTCCTGTCCGCTGCACCTGAAGGCGCACGGGACGGAATTGTGTCCGCTGCACCGCCGGCTGGACGACGCCATGGCCGATGCGGAAAAAGCGTTCGGGGTAACCACGCTGGCCGAGCTCCTGCAGCAGTCCGCGACGAGCCGCCCGTTGTGCGCGGATGGCCGGGCAACATGCCGGGCGGGGGACGGGACGCACACCGGGGAAACCTTGCGGACTCGATCATCGCGGAAGCGGAGTCAAAAGAGCCGCCGGCGCACCGCCCGAAGGTAACGCGAGTTTCATCGAGGCTGCGGCCGGACAGGGCTATTCGATGATGGAAGGGCCATCCATGTCGGTGGATTGCGACCGATCGTCGGAAATCACGCCTGACTCTCTGATCCCGGATGTGATTCGGAGAAATCCGCTCGCACGATCCGTGTTCGATCGCTACGGCCTGAGAGGCTGCGGCGGGCGAACCGGACCCGTGGAATCCATTCGCTTTTTCGCCCAAACCCACGGCGTGGACGAAGGACGCCTGCTGGCCGAACTCTCCCGGGCCGGATGCACTCCGAGCGCCGGGGACGCGGTCGGTTTGAGCGTCTCCAATCCAGCGCCGCAGGCCATCGACACGATCTATCGTCGATTCTGGACGGCCGGAATCCTGCTCGTGCTGACGGCCGGCGCCACGTGGGGGGCCTGGCTGCTCTGGCGAATTGGGGTGATCGGCAGTTTCACGGAGATACCGGTCTTTGACGTGAACGCCCACGGCCATGCCCAGGTCTTCGGCTGGGTCGGCTTGTTCATCATGGGATTCGCATATCAGGCGTTTCCGCGCATGTGGCATGCCGATCTGGCGGCGGCCCGACTGGCGTTTGGGGTTTTCGTGTTGATGCTTGTCGGTCTCGTCGTGTCTACAACGACGATGGCGCTGGCCGACCACTGGCGCGGCGCAGCGCCGGCGGCGATGTTTGGCGGCGTGCTCGAGCTGGTTGCCGTCGTCGTTTTCGCGGGTCAGATCGTGACGACGTTCCGCCGCAGCGGCAAGGCCGTGGAACCTTATGTCGGCTTCGTGTTCGCGGCCCTGGGCTGGTTCGTGCTGATGGCCGTCGCCAGCCTGTGGCACACCTGGTCCACGATGACCGCCTCCACTCGTGACGAATTGGTGTGGTACGTGGCCACGTATCAAGGCCCCCTGCGCGATCTGCAGATCCACGGACTGGCACTGTTCATGATTCTGGGGGTGTCCGGCCGGATGCTGTCGCCGCTGTTCGGTGTGCCGGTTTCCTCGCCCCGACGGGCCTGGATCGGGCTCGGGCTGCTGTCGGCGGCCCTTTTGGCCGAAATGTCGCTGTTCATCGTATATCGCTTCACCGGCAAACACGGCTGGGCGGCGGGTGTGTGGGGGGCTTGGGTCATGCTCGCGGTCGGTGTGGTCGTGGTCGCGTGGCCCTGGCGCTTGTGGCGTCCGATGCCGGAGGTGGACGGCAGGGCGGACCGGTCTGGAAAGTTCGTCCGGGCCGCGTACGGCTGGCTGGCGCTTTCTCTGGTGCTGCTGTTGCTCCTGCCGGCGCACCAGTGGATCAGCGGCATCGCTTTCAGTCACGCTTACTACGGTGCGATTCGGCATGCGATCACGGTGGGGTTCGTCTCTCTGATGATTATGGCAATTGCGGCCAAGGTCGTTCCCACTCTCAACGGTGTGGATCCGCGAACCCTCTCAGCGTTGTGGGGTCCGTTCGTGCTTATGAATCTGGGCTGCGCTTTGCGCGTGGTGATGCAGACGCTGACCGATTTCGTGCCTGGGGTGTTTGCCTGGATCGGGGTCAGTGGAGTGCTGGAGGTTTCGGGGCTGGCCTGGTGGGGCATCGGGCTCATCCGCATTATGCAGCGCGGCAAACGCGAGTCAGTGGTGGAGGCCGGACCGATCGCCAAACGCCCCAATCAAATCGAACCGGAACACCGGGTCGCGGACGTGCTTGCCTGGTTCCCCGCGACGGAGTCGGTCTTCCGTCAGTTCGGGTTTGCCGCGATCGGCAATCCGATCCTCCGACGCACTCTCGCCCGGCAGGTGACCTTGCGTCAGGCCGCCTCCTTGCGGGACGTGCCCTTGCCGGGTCTGCTCGAGGCGCTGAACCAGACGGCCGGAAACGCCGGCGCCAACGACGGGGGGGATAGCGATACCCGCGAGAAAGCACCGGCGGCTTCACTCGGGCGGTGAAGGGTTGAGCATGCACGGGGTTCAGCAAGGGGGGGCTCGCAACCCCGGCGGACCGACGCGGGAGTCAGGATCCTTCCCACAAGGCGGGCGAGGCGGCACCAACACAGTCTCTTGGAGCCGGCCCGGGGGGCTGCGGAAAGGGCTTTACAAACGACGGCAAATCCGGGAGAATTCTCCCCCTGCAGGAAAAACGCCGGACCCGGTGGCTCAATTGGACAGAGCGTTGGCCTCCGGAGCCAAAGGTTGGCGGTTCGAATCCGCCCCGGGTCGGTAAATGAAAAAAGCCCTGTACGACGCATCGCACGTACAGGGCTTTGTTGTCTCACGGCTTAACTGAGGGTGCTCAGGTACCTGCTGGCGGTGGCAATGCTGGCGGCCGCATAGGATCGCACCGCGACGGCCATCCCGACGGGAGTGGGCGCCCGCCCGCCCCGAACCGAAGACGCAGCCTCACGGGCCGATTGCGCGGTGACCACTTGCCATCCGGCAGGCTCCCCCTCGCGCCCGGCAATTGTCGAAGCCGGGGATCGGGCAGACGAGATCGCCGGGGATGCATCGTCCTGGCCGATGGATCGGGCGCGCGGAGAGGCCGCCAGATCGTCTCGTGGAGCATCAGACGGGTGGGTCGCGCCATTCAGCGAGTCTGCGGTCCGCTGAGCCTGCAGTTCCGCCCGGGCTTTCATTTCCTTCTGCTGGGCCTCGGAGGCGATTCGGCGATCGGCGTCGGACGGATTGGCCGGGGCCAGCGCGGCCCGCCGGACCACCTGCATTTTCCGGATCGTGGCGGCCGGGTCGTTGGGGACTTCGGACGTGTCGATTCCCACCTCTCCGCTCGTGGCGTACCGTTTCCCATCTGGACCGGTTTCGTATTGATACTCGGCGCCGCCCTGGATGTACTGCCCACCGGCAGCGATATGAGCCTGTTCGTGCCGACGAACCTCGGCGTCCCGTTCCTTGAGCTTGCGGACCTTCTCCTGGTCTTCCTCGTTGAGCTGGTTCTGGGGGTCGCCCGGGATAGCGCGGGCAAAGCTCTGGTCCGCTCCGCTGATGGAAACCCCCGGTCGACTGTTCCTGGGCTCAGACTCCGGCTGGAGGACTCCGGGCGGCCGGCGGATGGAATTGGTTTCGTGCGAGAGCTCGACCGAATCCTGGGGCTGCGGATAGACGACCTCGTCAATCGGTCGAATTCCGCCGGCCTCCCGTGCGAACGCCGGCCCCTGCGCAGCGTGAACGCGCCGGGCTGCTCCCGGCCCGAAAGCCGCCGCGATGAGACTCGAGTTGGATACGCCCTCAATCATTCGTTCGTCAGCCCTGATTACGTACCCCCGGCGCGCACGCAGAGCCCGCTCATTCATCATCGAATAGAAATGGGCGTTGAAGCAGAAGATTCTTTGCGGAAATGAGCGGTCGGCCCGATAATACCGCCGTCGCACGACATTGCGGGAAAGGGTTTCATATGGGGTTCTCGTACGCGGTTTTCGGAGCCGGCCGGCAGGGCACGGCCGCCATCTACGACCTGCTGACATACTGCCAAGCGGACCAGGTGCTTGTGGTTGATCCGGACCCCGAGGCGCTCAATCGAGCACGTGACCGCCTCGATCATGCGGGCGCGCCACACGCCGGGGCGGTGACGTTCGGCCGTACGGTCAGCGCGGCGGACGTGCGCGGCATGGATGCGATGCTCAGTTGCGCACCGTATCGCTTCAATGTGGACCTGACGCGGCTGGCGATGGACGCCGGCGTGGCGTTCTGCGATCTGGGAGGCAATCCCGAGGCGGTGGCCCAGCAGGAGCGGTTCGTCCGCGAGAGAGCCGTCCGGTTGCCTGTCGTTCCGGATTGCGGCGTCTCGCCGGGGCTGTCGAACATCCTGGCCGTTCACCTGGCCCGCCAGGACAAGGCCGACGAGATCCGCGTTCGTTGTGGGGGTATTCCGATCACCGAGATCGCGGCCGACAACCCGCTCAAGTACAAGCTCGTGTTCGATCCGTGTGGATTGATTAGCGAATACAGCGGGCAGGTTCCCGTGCTGCGCAATGGGCGATTGGAATACGTCGAGGCGCTGTCGTGCGTTGAGCCCTTTGACGGCGGTCGTCTGGAAGCATCGCCGACTTCCAACAACTCGCCGCAAGTGGTCGCGTTTCTGCAGTCCCTGGGGGTGCGCGAGTACGACTATATGACGCTGCGATACCCCGGGCACTGGGGGCAGGCCCGGGCGTGGCGGGACCGGGGATGTCTCCGCAGCAACGCGGAGCACGACGCCAGCTTGGCGGCGGAGCTGATGGCCGACCGCGCGTTGCGATACGACCCGGACCGAGACCGCGACCGCCTCATCCTGGATGTCCAGGGCTCGGCCAGGCTGTCAGATGCCGGCCAGGAGTTCCGACGGTATTGCGGTTTCCGAATGAACGTAACGGCCGATCCGCGAACGGGTTTCTCTGCGATGGAGCTCACGACCTCATGGGGAGGGACTCTGGTGGCGCACTATCTGGCGCTGCATCGGGGAACCCCGCGCGTTCCGACGGGCTTTGCGACACCGGAGCAGTTCATTGCGACAGACTGGGTAGTGGATGAGCTCCAACGTCGCCTGGAGCATATGCCAACTGCAGGTGAGTGATATCCGGTTGCCTCCTGATGGGCGGAACCTGATGCGAAAATGCCATTGGTGTTCCTGCACGGGTTTGCTCAGCAAAACAGGGACGATGTGCTTGCCGCCGTCGGACCACCGGGGTCTTCTGCCAGTGCCGCTTTCTTCGGCCAGACTATTGACAAGCGAAAAGAGAAAAGCGATAACTGTGCCAGAAAGCACAATTGATTCTGCGAAGGCTTGCTTTCGCAGGAAAGAGCCTTGTGGCCCTTGTGACCTTCCTCTTGTTCCGGCCCGAACAACCTTCACAAGGGCCACCTTTTTGCCCTCTCGGGGAACCCAGGCGTACTGGTGGTGGTTCCGCCTGAAAAGAAGCTGCTGCGACCCGCTTCGGCGTTCGTTGTCACCATAAAACGAAATGTTCCTGGGAGGCTTTAATGTCCCAAAAGTCGGGACATTAGACGGCCTTCGTGCTACGATAGGAACGTTCCGGGCATCGTGCAGATCGGTTTGTCTTCGCGGTCTTGGGGATCACGGCGGGGCAGGGCGCTGCCAGCGGGAATCCGGCGGCTGGCCAAGGATTGGCCGTTGACGTTCCTGGTGACGTCGGTCGGCTGGGAGGGCGTACGGTGAGAGCCCCAAAACGTGTCATCGTGTTGGCGGCGTGCTTCAGCCTGCTCGGTTGGGGTTTGGATGCAGCGCTCCATAGCTTCGCATCGGAATCACACGGGGGGCGTTTCTGGAACGAACTGCTTGGGACGGCACCGGCCGTCGCGTTGTACAAGTTGGTCGGTTGGGTCGTGCTGTTTGCCGGCTTTGGCTTGCTCTTGACGTGGCTTGAGCGGCGCGGAAACGGGCGGCCGGGAGCTTCGCGGCGGACCGACGAAGGGGCCGAGGTGCTGCGCGGTTCGGCGGCGAACGCGCGGAAGGCCGGGACGGCGGCGGACCAGCTCGCACCGATCATCCGGGACAGTTTGGCGGTGGCGTTCTTGTGGCGGCACGCCGACGGTTGGCCGGTGGAGTTCGTGACGGACAACGTTCGACGCTTCGGATATGAACCGGAGGACTTCTACTCGCAGCGTGTCCGGTTTCTCGATCTGATTCATCCGGACGACCGCTGGCGGTTGATGGAGGAACAGACGCGGGCCGGGCAGGAGGGCCGGGTCGAAACGGCGGACGTCTGTCGTGTGTTGACCCGTTCGGGCGAGGTCCGGTGGGTGGATGGCCGCACGCGATTTCGGCGCGACGGCGCCGGGCGGATCACCCATTGCCACGGCATCATGCTGGACATCACCGAACGCCGCAAGTTGGAACTGCGGCGTTTGCAGTCTCAGAAACTGGAGGCGGTGGGAACGCTGGTCAACGGGATTGCCCACGATTTCAACAACCTGCTGACGGCCATTTGTGGGTACACGGAGCTGGCGCGGACGACGCTGCCCGAGGACCACCCGGCGGTTGAGCCGCTGCGGATGGTGGAACAGGCCGCCGGTCAGGCGTCCGGAGTGACACGTTCACTGCTGACGTTCAGTCGGCGGCATGGATCGCTTAAGCAGCCGGTGAACCTGGTGCAGATGCTCGGCGAAGCGATGCGCCTGCTGCGGTACGTGTTGCCCGAGTCCGTGGAGATTGTGGAGGACTACCGATCCGAGGGAGACATCTGGGTACGGGGGGATCGGATGCAGCTCCAGCAGGTCCTGATGAACCTGGCGCTGAACGCCCGGGATGCCATGCCGGAGGGGGGGCGGCTGCGCATCGCGGTGCGGCGTGCGAGCGGGGGAAGTGGAAGCGGGTACTCGTCATCGCAGACCGATGAGGGGGGCACGGCGACTCTGATTGTGGAGGACTCCGGTACGGGCATGTCGCCGGACACGCAGGCCCGCGCCTTTGAACCATTTTTTACCACGAAGCCGGACAGCCAGGGGTCTGGCATGGGGTTGGCGGTGGTGCATGGAGTGGTGACGGACAGCGGGGGCTCTGTTGAACTGGACTCGGCGGTGGGCCGGGGGACGCTGGTACGGATTGAACTGCCCTGTTGCGCACCGGGGCCTGACCGGGTGAGAGCAGAAGAGCGGCGGGAGACGGTTGCGGGTCGGGGGGAGACATTGCTGGTTATTGAGAATGACGATCACGTGCGGGCGATTGTCATGTCCTCTTTGCGCTCATGCGGATACGATGTTCTACAGGCCCGGGACGGAAGGGAGGCGATGCAGCGCTTGCTCGAGCGCCCGCAGTCCATCCGGCTGATCGCGCTGGATCTGGATATGCCCCGTATGAGCGGAGAGGCGTGCCTGCGTGAGCTGCGGGATGCCGGCGTCCGGGTCCCCGTGGTGGTCACGACAGGCAGCAGCGAACCGGGCGTGGAGTATCCCTCTCTGGAGAATATCCACGTGTTGCGCAAACCGTTTCAGATGGCGGACCTGGCGGCAATGATCAGTCGGGTTCTTGCCGAATCACGGGACCAGGTGGGGGAGCGGATATGAACGACAATATCCGGATTCTGATCGTGGACGATCATGCTCTCGTGCGCGGCGCCCTGTCCGAGCGACTGAAGCAAGAGCCGGGGCTGGAGGTGGTGGGCGGCGCCGGCGACGCCGCGGAAGCCCTTCGAATGACGCTTGAGCACAACCCGGACATCGTCGTGATGGACATCGACATGCCGGGAATGATCTGCTTCGACGCGGCGCGCGAGATCGCCTTGCAGCGACCCGACACACGGGTCATTTTTCTGAGCGCCTTCCTGCACGACTGGTACATCCAGCAGGCCCTGCACGTGAAGGCGAGGGGGTATCTGACGAAACGGGAACCGCCGGAAAAGGTGATCATGGCCATCCGCGAGGTGACGGCGGGGGGGGCGTATTTCTCGGAAGAGGTGCGGGCGCGCATCGTCGTGGATCGGGACGGAGCGACTCTGAGTGACGACGCCAGGTCGCTGGTGTCCACCCTGACCACCCGGGAAGTGGAGGTGCTGCGCTACATCGCGCGGGGGCTGTCCAAAAAGGAGATCGCCCACCTCATGCACATCAGCGTGAAGACCGTGGACAAACACTCCACGAACCTGATGAGTAAGCTGCGTATTCACGATCGTGTGGAGTTAGCGCGTTATGCCATCCGGGAAGGGCTGGCCGAGGCCTGAGTCGAACCGGCAACCGCCCGCGCTCGATGGTACTCGATGAAGCGGGCGGCGGCCTCCTTGCCCATGTGACGTTCCAAAATGCGCGGGTCCGTGGTGGTCATGTCGCCAAGCATGAGGCCTACCAGAGTATTGCCGAAGGTCGGGTCGCGGTGCCAGCTCAGAAACTTCGCGTTGAGCTGGAGATATTGGCGAAGCAGCACGGGCACCCCCTTGCCGTCCGCCTCGATTTCCGAGATCAGCGCGGAGAGCTCCTGGACCCCCTGCATGAGCCGGCTGCCCGTCTCCACCGCGTCCTGACGCGGCCAGTGGGGCGGATTCTTGGCCTTCACCCGGTATCGGCTGGCCGTCAGATGGGCGTGGACCCGCAGAAACGCCAGCATCATCTGCTGGGAGATGCTCTGGTAGGCATTGCTGATGCTTCCCGGGCCGAAAATATACTTGTACTGGAGGTTGCGGGCCACAAACTGGCCGATGCCGCGCCAGAGGAGGGCCAGCGGCGAGTGCTGACGCTGATACTCCGGCCTCACGAACGAGCGACCCAGCTCCAGAGCCGGACTGATCTCTTCCAGGAGATCCATGGGAATGTCAAACAGGGTGCATGTGTAAAGCCCGTCGCGCCCGTGCTGGGGCAGAATGCGGTCCGTACGCCCGATCCGGTACGCGCCGACAACCTCCTGCTTCTGCGTGTTCCAGACAAAGAGATGCTCATACAGGGAATCGAATCGATCCAGATCGATGGAGGCTCCCGTTCCCTCGCCGGCCCCGCGAAAGGTCACCTCACGCAGCCGGCCGATCTCCCGAAGAAGATGGGGAATCTGAGGGGCGCTCGCCAACCAGACGGCAAACTCGCCGCTTTCGACCAGACGCTGTCCTTCGTCCAGCGCCGCCAGATCGGTCAGAAGCAGATCGGTCGACACCGCCGGCACAATCTCCTTGGGGCTGGGCAGGGGCTCGGGCAGGTGCAGAGCGCGCGGGGGTTTCGCTCGGCTGTCATGCGGATCAAGCACGTACGTGCGCATCCGGATGTAGTTCAGCATGTCTTCGTCGGTTTTGAACGAATCCAGCTTGGCAAAGGGAATGGGCCTGCCGATGCGCAGGCGCATGACCTTGCCACGCGACCGGAAGAAGGTGCGCGGCAGAAGAACGGTGCGCAGGCGCTTGTGAATCCGACCGGCCAGGTAGAACCAGACGCTGTTGCGGCCCTCGATGAATACCGGCAGCACCGACGCTTTCGTCCTGCGAACCAGCCGCACGACGGTGTCGCTCCAGGGTGGATCCGCGAGCGTCCCCGCCCGAAGTCGCAGGTGAGAGACCATTCCCGCCGGTTGGATGACCAATGCCCCGCCGCCGCGCAGCAGGGAGATGCTGTCTTTGATGGCGGCCATGTTCACCCGGGCCGACTCCGGCCGGCTGAACGGATCCAGGAAAAACATGGATTCGTGCAGGGGCTTGGCGCATCGCAGAAGAAAATTGGACCAGCCGCGGGCTTCCGGCCGAACCCGCCGGACGACGCGGGTGAGCGTCAGCCCGTCCAGCGCCCCGTGCGGATGGTTGGAAACCACGATCAACGGCCCGCCGGCGGGAATGCCGGCCAACTGTTCCGGAGTGACTTCGTAGCGGACTCCGAGTTCAAGGAGCGTCCGTTCGAGGAAATCCTCCGGCTCGGTCCGCTGCATGATCCGGCCATAACAGCGGTTGGCCTCCTCCACGCACAGAAGGGCCGCGATCGGTCGTTTCAGCAGGGAGAACACGAAACGCCACACGGTGCCCTTGAACGGACAGGTCAGTACGAACGGCTTGGGATTGCTCTGCGTCAAGGGGATGGCAACCGTCCTTTCCCGACGTCGGGCGGAGGCTGAGCTTCACCAGGCATGGGCACGGAGATACGCTCCGAAAGACGCACGATCTTAGACAGCGGTGTCCCGCGTTGTCAACAAGTCTCCTTCGGAGCGCAAGGCTCACGGTCCTTCCAACTGCGGCGGCCGGCGCTCGCCAGTGCCGCCGTCCGGAACTCATTAACCGGTCAGGGGGGTGTGAATTCTGCCGTCCGGGGGAATCCCAAGCGGCCGCTTCTCCAATCGCCTCCCCGCCGACACAGATCCAACAAAGAAGGGGTCAGAAGCCGTTCGAGCCGGCCGCGGCGGACCGCATGAGCGGCGCGAACGGCGGTCACAACACAAGGCGTCTGCCAGCCGTGCCGCATCTGCCCGGTGTGGGAAAGGAAGAGGCACTCCAGATGGCTCAACAGGGGGTCACCCCAGTTCAGGCGATCCGGCCGAGGTTGCGACGGGGCGGGCGCCACGTCGTCCAGGCAGATGGGCGGATGGAAGGTTGCGTGAATGCTCGTCTCCCGTCCCTGGATGAAGGTCACCGTATCATCGAGACTGAATGGAACGAGGAACGTCCGTCGACCGCGGGAACCGCGGGCCTGAAGATGGTCCGTCAAAACCCGAAAGCCGCGCTTGATGCGTGCCTGCTGTCCGTACAGGAGATTGGGCGGAATACCATCCACGGCGATGAGAAGCGGGAGCCGGGCGTGTTCGAGGATGGCGACCGATCGGGCCAGCGGAACGCTCAGCGACTGCTTGGCCCCGGGATAAACCAGAACGAACTGCGGATCCCGCTGGGCCGCCCGGGGGAAGTATAACCCGGTAGCCCAGAGCCCGAACGGCACACCTTGCAGCGCCTCCGCCAGAACCGGCAGGTCGAATGTCGGATGCCGGTGGGAGAGCGCCAGAATGATGTTGTGCTTCGTGGCGCCGGTGGTCCGATCGAAGAACCCTGGGTCCGACAGCACGCCGGAGGGATCGTGCCGCTCCACCACGGGCCCTGCTCCCGGCGTGAGTCGGCGAAGGACGCCGGACGAGAGCAGCTTGTGCATCCCCTCGAAAAAGGCCGTCCGGCGATAGGGCAACCCAGGAACGCGTCGGCGCAGGCCGTGATACCAGAGAATCGGCAGAAGCCCGGACCACGGCCCCGCGCGGAGCGGGTCGGGGATTGCCCGTTCCAGCTCATTGACAAGCCGTTGCGCCAGGCCGGGCAGGGACCGGGGCGTCCGATCGGTGGTGCACCGCTCGGCTCGGAGAAGAGCCTTCCCAACCGTCAGTGCAGTGTAATAAAAGGCCTGCGCCGCACCTTCATGCCGCATTTCCTCCCGGGTGCTGCTCCAAGGGTCGATCTGCCGAAGTGCCGCGGCCAGCCGCCGCAGCGCGAGGATGCCGGGGATCGCCGCACGAGAGGCCGGTTCGGACTCCGCGTGCCACTGCTCCAGTCTGGCAAGATTGTACGCCACGTCGTGCAGGAACTGCTCGCGGAAGGCGCGTCGGTAGTTCACAAGGAGCGCGTCGCGTTCGGGATCGGCGTCGATGCGCGATCGCAGGGCGGCCCGTCTGGAAAGTTCCGCAAGCGGCGCGAAGGCCTCGGGCGGCGTGATGCGCGGCACGACCGGCCCAAGGCCCGGTCCCACGGCGTCGGATCGGGATGGAGTCCATGCGGTCACGCGGCCAAGGTACCGCGGAGCAGACGCGCAGGGTAGTCTGACGGGCAAGGGCCGAGCGGGGTCTTGGAGTGCTGATCGAAAATTCGGCCCCCTGGTCAAGGGGATAGGAGGGGTCCGGGCCGGCCACACGGCCGGTCTGTATGCAGAAAACCTGGCCACACCGGTGTGTCTCCGGCTCGCGACCTCGGTGCAGGGCGACGGCGTGGCCTCTTCTGCATTGTCGCGACGGGTGAACGCGATGTTCGCCGAAACACAAGGCGGTTGACGATCGTCCAACGGAAAGGGGGGTGCTGAAGACGACCCCGCGTGGGTGTTGAGGCTCGTTCGGCTTGGACGGCGCGACCGGCGCCGGCGCGTCAGAGGCGTTCCGGGTTTGGGTCGCAATCGAGGGTCGTGATGCGGCGCCTTTCAACCTTCCGGCATCGAGACGGGGATCGTCACCAGTGTCGGAATCGGCGGATAGCGAAACCGGAGTCGATAGCCTTCAAATTCGTCCGGGTTCCAGCCGAGCTTGGCGCACACGGTCTGGACCATCTCAGAGCATCGCGGCAGCTCTGGCGCGACGAGGTCGGGGGGCGAGCCCAGGCTGTACGCCTCCTCGAAAAGGGGCAGCCTTCCGCCTTCGGGATCGGCCGGAGAATAGGGGGGGCCCCCGGGCATTTCGCTGCACAGGATTGGGGTGCGCGAGACGTTGATGCCGAGTGAAACATGTACCAGGACGTCGAGAGTGAGCCACTCCGCCGGTGTGATCAGAAGGGCCGACAGGCCGGTGGGCACCATGTCATCCATGGGATCTGCGTATCGTGGGGAGAAGCGGCGTACGCACCAGGCGGTGACGTAGTCAGCGGATGCGGTCGCACCCACGGAACCGCCGAGGATCTCATGCCGAACGGCACCTCCTCGGCCATGTACGACGTTGACGTCCGGGAGCGGTTGGCTGCAGAACTCCGTCAGCAAAGGCACGGAGTCGAGATTGCTGCAGGCCGGGTCGATGGGCTCGGGTGTTCCGAGGACCGGTTGCTGCGAACCGTCGGCCGCGATCCGCACGATCTGGGAAACCGTCCACCGTACGTTGGATCGCAGACGCTGGAAGCCCATCAGGCCGCAGATGCGGCCGTGATCCAGCCGGTCGTTCCGGTCGCTGGGAGCAACCAGATGGCAGTTGTACTGGGCGCTCGCACGCACACCCCAAATGGCGCTGTTGCCGCGATAGGCCAGCTTGCGGTGCGCCTCGTCCCGTTCGCGCTGTCCTTCGTGTGTCAGATTGCCCAGCATCATTTCGAGGGTTTCGCGGTCGGCGGAGTGCGTGGCCACGAGGCTTTGAAACTCGTTCAGACTGCGGCGGAGAAGGGCAACCTGCTCAATCGGCGCCCCGGCTTCGGTGAAGGCGCGTAGGAGGATGTTGCCGCCGCCGGGGCCGGGTATGTACGGCACGGTCGCTATTGCGTCGGTGCTGCGGATGATGTTGGATACCCGCCAGGCCAGGTTCTTGTTGATGCCGAACTTCCGGGCCATGCTCCGTGCGTTGGTCGGGTCGGCGCCTGCCACAGAAACGAGGTTGGTCATCGCGCTGCGCAGACGTCGAACCACATCGCGCGCCTGTTCCTCGAAACCCGGTGGTGCATTTCCCGCGTGAACTGGCGACTCGCTCATTGAACCAATCTCCTGCCTGAGTACGCCTCGCTGCCCTGGCAGGGCGTCCAGCGTATTTCCCGTAGTATATCTCTGGGGACGGAAATTGACGATAGCGCTCCGAGAAGCGTTCGCCTTCTTTCGTTCGGAGGCGGCACTCCGGGAATCGGAAATATCGACCCAGCGAGTCGCAGACATTATGTATCCAGCGGTAAACCAATAGGTTACGGCTTATTCGCGTTCAAACCATCGTTGAGGTACATCGGAGAAACCGCCGGTCGGCAGAAAAGCGGCCGGATTCCCATCCATCGGTCCTGGAAGGTTACGAGAAATATCCCCAGGGACACTTGAAGCAACGTGTGCAGGTTGTTAGGATGGCGATCACTGGCTTGGATCGTGCTCGGCTGGCCGACCCTTGCCAACATGGGCGAGGGGGTGGCGGTTCTCTCTGTGGGGGCCAAGCAGGCCCTGGGTGATTCGGCGGAAATGTCGGGAGAGGTTCCCGGGTCCGCCGACATGTCGCTCACGTCGTGAATGGGAGCAAAGGAGGAAAGACGATGAGGTTTGTGAGTTTGTTCGCAGTGTTGGTGTTTGCTGGCGCCGCCTACGGGCAGCAGCTATCGCCGGTGGTCGATGCGCAAGGGGACGCGCAGGCGCTTTTCGGGAAGCCCCCGCCGCTGCACGACATCGACCGGGTGGACGTGTGGTACGATGACGACTTCCTGTACTTCCGTACGGACTTCTGGAACGAGATATCGGCGCCGAGTGCGGTGGAGCCGACCACCACGGTCTACGGTTTCTTCGAAATCGACGTCGACCGGAATCCGTTGACGGGGTCTTCGTCCATGCACGACATCTTCTTCGGTCCGGTGCTCCCGGGGGCCGAGTATTACCTCGACTTCAGCTTCACGGAAACGCTTCATCCCGGCCAGATTGCCTTATGCGAGTACACGTCGCCGCAGCCAATCGGCCTGGTGGACGTGGTGTACGGCAATCGCTACGTGCAAGGCACCGCGTACGGCTACATCGAAGGGGCCATACCGCTGCTCATGCTCGGAGGCTCCGATGGTCAGGTTCATTTCGCGTGGATGGCCGGTGCCGCAGATCAGCCGACCGACGGCTTGTCCGTGTACGGCATCAGTCGCGTGATTCCGGAGCCCGCCAGTCTCTTGCTGCTGGGCCTGGCGGCGCCCGTTGTGCTGCGGCGCGCGCGCGGAGCCCGGGCGGCATGAGTGGGGTTCTCTGCCGGGAGAACACGGAATCACATTCCGCAGGCAGTGTGCGAAGGCTGTCGTCAGGCGACAGCCTTTGCGTTCTCTCGATCCGCATTCCCTAGTGAGAACGAGTTTGACATGGATCGGGCCAACACATCGCTCATCGGTCGACTCCCGCAGTGCTTCCTGGGCGTGCTGCTTTCATGGGCGGCCAGTCCGTCCGTGGCGGGCGGGGCTACGGCAGGGCCGTCTGCCGCAGGGACCGGGGCAGGCCCGCACGGGTACGCGATTCGTCATCAGGTTGAATTCACGGCGGCGGACGTCCGCCTGGCGGCTCGGGATGGCTACACGTGGGTGGAGATTCCGGGCGCCGTGTATCTTCACGCTCCCGGATGGCCTCGCCTTCCCAGCACGACGGTGCGCATAGCGCTGCCTATCGACATGCGGGTGACGGGTTTGCGGGTGCGGAGCGTGGAGACCGAAGTCTTGCCGGGACGCCATCGAGTGGCGCCAGCACAGCGGGTATGTGCCTTCAGCGACGCAGAGGACGCCTGCCCGCGCGCGGAGCCGGATCGGGGCGCCTACGCATCCGGCGAAGCCTATCCCCCTGCGGTGGCGGAGTTTGAGCGACAGGCGGACCTGGCGGGCCAGAATTTCGCTGTGGTGCGAATCCACCCGTTGCAATATGTCGCGGCCGAGGAGCGGCTTCTTCTGCACACGTCCGTCGAGTTCGTTTTGGAGGGCGAGCCGGGCCACGAGTTGGGAGACTACCTGCCGAGGAGCGCGTCGGCTGGCTCCGTCCTGAGTTATTCCCGCATGGTCAGCGGCATGGTCGACAACCCTCAGGCTGTGCAACTGAGCCGGGGTATCCGGGGGACGGCGAACGGCAGAGGCGTCGAGCCCGGCTGCCACGAGTACGTGGTTGTGACGAAAGCGGATTGGGCTGACGCCTTCGCTCCCTTGGTGGAGTGGAAGACTCGCAAGGGCGTCCCGGCGACCGTGGTGACGACCGAGTGGATCTATGCCCAGGAGTCCTACGAGGGCACGACGGTGGAGAAGATCAGGGGCTTTGTACGCGACGCCTATGAATCGTGGGGAACGACGTACTTCCTTCTCGGCGGGCGAGTGGACGTTGTGCCCTGCGAGGAGCGATGGATCGTGTCGGTCAAACCGGACGAGTCCATCCCCAACGACACGTACTACGCCGACTTCGACGACGATTGGGTTTGCGAAGTGCATGTCGGGCGCGTCATGGTCCGCAATGTTTCCGACATCGCGATTGTCGTCAACAAGATCCTGAACTACGAGAAGAGCCCGTCCCTGTCGAACTACGCGCGCAAGGCCACGCTGTTCGGAATGGACCAGGCTCCCGGCGGCGCCGAGGGCGAGAACTGCAAGACAGCCATTCACAGTCTGTACATTCCGGCCGACTGGACCGTGCAAACCATCTACGACAGCGACCTGGGGCCGCACCGAACCCCGTTCCTCGAAGCCCTGAACCTCGGGAACAACCTGGTGAACCATATTGACCATGCCACGCCGACGTCGTTGGGCGCGGGCAGTAGCAACCACGGCGACTACATCTTCGCCTACCACGTTCTGCAACTGACCAATTTGCAGCGGCCGAGCATCATGTACTCCGTCGGTTGCCATCCGTGCCGGCTTACCGTTGCACAGCCCATCGGGGAGACATGGGTCCGGGCCGGCAACGGAGCGGGCGTGGCGTTTGTGGGCAACACGGGTCCGGGGTTCTCCGAGCTTCTCGCGGACGACGGCCACTCACTGCGCTACGACCGTTACTTCTTCCGGTCGCTGTTCCACGAAGGTCAGGTGCGGCTCGGGGAGTGCTTCAGCCATCACAAGAACGTTGCCTACGAGGACGACGACTACTACCGGTTCATCTTTGCCGAGCTCACGCTGATCGGCGACCCGGAGATGCCCGTCTGGACATCGGACCCGCAGGCGATGAGTGTAGTCCATCCGAGCCGCATCACGGTCGGAGTGGACACGGCGATCCAGGTGGGGGCGACCGTGGACGGCGAGCCGATGCCGGGGGCCGTGGTCTGCGTTCGCCGGCCTGGAGACATCTACGAGGTGGCCGATACAAACGAATTCGGCGTTGTCGTGTTCCCATTCACATCGGATACACCGGGTCCTCTTCAGGTCACCGTTACGTCCCGCAACCACTTGCCCTACCTGGGCACGATGGACGCATGTCTGGCGGGCGACATGGATTGCGACGGGGTGGTGGATTCCGACGATGTCGCCGCGTTCTGCTTCTGCCTGGACGGTCCGGATGCGGGCCTGCGGCCGGAGTGTGTTGGCGGCGATCTTGACGGGGATGAGGATGTGGACCTTGCCGATTTCGCCGTGTTGCAGCGGAGCCTTGCGGGCTCCTGACAAAGCGTGGCCACTTGTGGTCCGGTCCCAGCCGGCACATCGACGCGGCCGGACGCGGAACGTCCTCTCGGGCGCACGATTAGACGATCGCGCTGCTGCCGGCTGGGAGCGACATCGCGTCTCTGGGAACCACTGCCATAGACCCGAGCCCGCCGGTCACTCACTCATTGCGGGCCGGTGAGTCGATTCGCGAAATTGACGTAATCGTCGAGATCGACGTCGTTGTCCTGGTCAAAATCCATGTCGATGCAGGCCGGGGTCCGGGGGGCGGTGCCGCTGAAACAGGCCTGGAGTACGGCGGCGTCCGCCAGGTCATAATCGCCGTCGAAATCCGGATCCCCGTAGTCCTGGAGGATAAAGTCCACGAAAGAGTGCGTCTCAAACAGTCCGGTCCAGGTGCCGCTGAACTCACTGGCGTCAGAGCCCGAGAGGTTGGAGAAGGTGATGTTCAGGCCGATCACGTGTCCGGGCTCAAGAGTCAACCCGTCCACCACCGGGGTCGATTCTCCCGGCGGATACCAGGTGTACGCCGCGCCGGGCGGCAGCGCTCGCGGAATGCGGATTTCCGTTGAATAGATGCCACCGGCATACCGGGATGCCACCTGAGACCCGGGAATCGTGCCGCGCCCATACACCTGCGCAACACTCGCCCCGTAGTATGCGTAGATATGGTTGCCGTCCGCCCACGAGTCGCCGTAGTGATTGCTTTTGTTGTCCAGGTTAAGGGTGTCGGTGGCCCCGGCCGTGTGGCGGACGGGGGATTCAAAACGTCCGTCCTCTCCACTGCCGTCAATCGAAATCATGAACCGCAACTGGCGCGTTGAAGTGAACGCGAAGAAAAGTCCCGTCTCGTTGTAGCCGGCATACGTAGTCAACGGGAAATCCGTGGTGTTCTTCGTGAAATAGTACCCATCGGTCAGCCGGGTCCACGAAGCATCTACCAGACCATCCAGGTTGGGTGTCGGCATCATCGGCAGATACCTGGGCACCCGGTACAACGGCTGGTGATCCTGCCCGTCCGGAATGCCGTCACCGTCGGTATCCGGGTTGTTCGGGTCCGTGCCCCGGAAATTGTACGCGCTGTACTCATCCAGATCGGTCAACCCGTCGCCATCGGTGTCGGCCAGCGTCGGATCGGATCCAAACCGGGCTTCGTCCATCCAGACCCGCGGATCGTCGTCCGGCAAGCCGTCGCCGTCGGTGTCGACGCACTCGATGTACTGGTCATAGGGCGCCGGAAAAAGGAACCAGTTGTCGCCGTAATCGCGGTTGGTCATCGCGATTCCGTCGAAGTGCGGGCCCCAGTCCATCTGCCATCCGGGCGCTCCCAGAGGGTCGGGGTAGGCCCACGGGAAGTGGCAGAAAAGCACTTCCGGCGTGCCGGGGCTCAGGCTCTGCATCGCCTCCAGGGCATGGTGGATCTCATGCGTGAAGGTCCAGGCGATCGTGTAGTTCACCCCGGGATCCTTGCCCGGATACGCCACGCCGCACACCGTACCCAAGGATGCGCAGGTACTCCCAAAAACCACGTATCCGCCGAAGCAGCCGGCCAGATCCTGCCCCACCAGGTACGCCAGATCGAACTGGTGGTCCTGGACGCCACGCGCGCGGAGGTCGGCCTGGAGCTCGGGGTTATACCAGTCCGTGGCGACGCCCGGGGTGCTGAGGGGGATGTACAGCCAGGTTACGTCCATGTTCAGGCGGGCCCGGGTCGTGCGGTAATAGAACTCGAGCCCCTTTTTGAGACCCGCCGTGAGCTGGTTCACCTGCGCGCTGGTATAGCCGCCGGTGTAGAAGGCCATGAGCAATTCGAGACTCTTATGCGTGGAGTATCCGGCGGGATCGTCGTCCAGGGTGACGCCGAGCTCGGACGAGAACTGGCTGACCGGCGCGCCGCCTCCGTCGACAGCCAGCAGTTTGTAGTAGTACGTGGCGCCGGGAGTCAGATGACAGTCGGTGAACGATGTGCGCAGAACGCGCTTGATGGGTGCGCCGTACGAACCCACCGCCGTCCGACGATACACGTCGTAGCCGGCCACGCTCGGATCGTTCACGGCGTCCCATTCCACGAGAGTCGTCGAGTAGAAGGGCGTGATCGCCAGATTCGCCGGCGGCGGCAGCGGGCCTTCCGAATCCAGAAACTCCATCCCGTCGAACCAGAGAATGAATCCGCAGTCCCAGGTGTCCGCGTGGATCTCAATATAGTCAATGTCGCCAAGACTTGGGCTTCCGACGGTGGTCCGCTGCCACGTAGCGTCACCAGCCAGCGGAATCGTCAGCTCGATCCACTGGCCCACGGCCCCATCAAGGATGTCCGAGTTGGTCTGGTACTGGTAGTAGCGGGAAGTCCCCGGACCGGTTCCCAGGCGAATCCAGGGCGAGCGGTTCTGGAACAGGTACGGACTCGAGTTCTCCGCGTAGACCTTGAAGCGCAGGGCGATTTTGTTGGTCAGATCCCAGTTGGCATTCCGTGCCACGGGGGTCCAGAGCCACGTGTCAAAGCACCCTTGGGTGTCATATTTCAGAGAATCGACGCCCACCAGCTTGCGTGATGTGTCGTTGCTGATCACGGTGGTCCCCGAACCCTCAAGTCCCCAACTCCACATTGCCGCGGCAGTGTCGGTCAGTTCATCGAGTGCCGGCGAGTTTGCGGCCTGTATTGGCATGACCACACCCACCACAAACAGCGCGGCCAGAAGCAGACGTTTTTCCATGCGAGCTCCTCCTTATGGATTCCCAGCCAAGGGTCCGGCGAACCCCATCCGCGTACCACACGGGTGAACTGCGGGGTTAGGGGGGCGGAAGGTTCATAGGAACACTCATTCAGCAAAATTTTACATCGCAGCTTCAGCCAGGCGTGGACCGGAATCCGGACTGCGTCCCACGGCAAGCACGGTGCATCTCGGAGTCCAGTCGTCCCAGCGCGCCGTCCCCTCCGCCATCGAAGACTGAGGGATTCCCTTTATGGGATTATAGCGGATGAGAGTCCCGAACCAAGGGAGATCCGAGTTTTCCAGTCAGGATGGCCGTCGCGTAGGTACTGGGAGGGGTCGATCGCGGTAACAATCGAAATATCCGAAAGTTACATATGCCTACATTCGGGCGGCGTTAGGGATCATGAAAGGGTTCGTGGCTGCGCCGTTTCCCATGACAAGATGTCTTCCCGGCTCTCGCCGGGGCATTGGGCGGGCTGGCGGGGGCTCGCTTCGAAACGCTTGTTTTCCCGTCGGCCTCGGAGTTCTGGTTGCCGGAGCCTGGCTACCGCCTTTTGGTGAGTGTGGTTTTCGAGACATGCGGCATTTCGATCAGACGAAGACCTCTATTGCGAGAGGGCGGGTGCTCGCGACTGCAGGCAAGCGTGTGGTTTGGATAGATCCGGAGCTCCGGACGGCAGTCAACGCTTTTCCATTCATCCGAACCGTTGGCTTGTCTGCAAGCCCAATCCACTCAACGTTCCATTGTCGCCGTTTGGGGACATAGGGGCGGTGGCGTCTGTCTGGGTCAATCGTCAGCGAGATTGCCGTGCCGGGCTCATGGGATGCCCGCAGCCGGGTCTGGAAACACTGTCCTTTCTCGTACCCCGTGGTGGTGCCGTCGTCTTCGTAGAGAGTGAAATCCGCTTGCCACGCCGAGCGCGGGTCGCCCGCATATACCCGAAGTGTCAGTGCATCCCATGACTGGTCGCGCGTGCAGAGTGCGGTGTCGGCCAGTGGGAGCAAGGCCGGGCCGCGGACGAATACCGGAATCCGCTCCAATGACGCCGACGTGGAAACGGAGGGCCTGTTGGGACGCCGGCTGCGGCCAGTCGGCGGCCATACGAGATCGTTCGTCCAGAAGTCGTACCAGGGGCCGGCCGTCAGCTCGGTGCGAACTGTCCCGCCGCGCTGGCGAATCTGCCTCATCGGCTCGGTTACCGGCCGAACCAGCAGTGAATCGCCGAACAGATACTGGCACGACACACTCGCGAAACGCCGGTCCGACGGGTCGAGCCACGCCATCGGCCGCATCATGGGCGTCCCGGACTCGTGCGCCTGCCGAGCGGTCGAATAGATGTACGGCAGCAGTCGCATCCGCCACGCGAGAACGTCTCGGACCGCCGTTTCCGCCCGGGGCCCGAAGTGCCACGGTTCTCGTGGCCCACACCCGTGAAACCGAGTGACGGGGCAGAAAGCCGCGAACTGGGCCCAGCGCACGTACAGTTCCGGACCCGGGTGGCCCGCGAATCCGCCGCCGTCCGTCGTCCAGAACGGCACGCCCGACAGCCCCATATTCAGTCCCATCTGTATCTGCCCGGCCAGGCATTCCCACGTCGGGCTTACGTCGCCGGACCAGACGATGGTGCCGTGTCGCTGAGTGCCGATTCGCACGGAGCGCGTCAGGTTCACCACGCGGTTTCGACCGATGGATCGCTGCGCGTCATCCAGGGTGGCACACCACGCGTGGCCGTACAGGTTCCGCATCGCGTCGGCCGAGCGGGTCAGATCACGGACGGATTGCGACAGGTACCCCAACCAGTCGCCCTCGTCCGTCCACCAGCCCGCCACGCCGTCGGCCAACAGTCGCCGCAGTTGCTCGGCATACCACCGCCGCGTCCGCGGATGGAACACGTCCAGAAAGTAGCTCCGTCCGCGATGGAAATTGGCGGTGAAGGGGCTTCTATCCAGGCGGTCGAGTGCGAGGCGGCGGCGCACCACCTCGGCCGCCGTGGACGCTGTGACGTTAACGGCCGGCTTCAGGATGATCAGGGTTTTGAGCCCTCGCCGGTCCAGCTCGCGCAGCATTGTTCGGGCCCGACCAAAGTGACGGCGGTCCCAACGAAGGTCCCCGATATGCTCCTCCCACTGAAAATCGAGGATCAGCGCATCGGCCGGGATTTTTCGCCGCCGCAGGGTCCGTGCGGTTTGGATTACTTCTTTCGACGTGCGGTAGCCCGCGACCGTCCCCCCCGGAATCCGGCAAAAGGAGGGCCCGAACATCCATTTGGGCGGGAGGCTGGGACGACCGGTGAGATCCGCGTATCGCTGCAGAACGTCGGCCAGTTCGGGGCCTGCCAGAACGAAGTAGCTGAGATACCCGTCGGTGCTTTCGAACGTGATCCGTCCGGGTCGGCGGAGGTCGAACCGCGCCAGGTGCGGGTTGTCCACAATTACTCCATATCCCCCCGTACTCACGAAAAAGGCGATCGGAATGTCTCCCCCGCGGCATGCCGCATGATCCGCGGCCATGTTTCGCATCTGACCCACCCGATTGAGTTGCACAAACGCGTTCTGACCCAGACCGTGGATGCGCTCCGTACGGGCGATTCTCCAGGTTATGGCGACCCCCCTCGAACCGTAAGCAGGGCCAGCCGCGCGCGATTCACTCAGCAGGGGGCCCTGGAGGCCCCGGAACCGCAGACGAAGGGGGTCAGAGGCGTATTCGATGGTGAGGCAGCCTGCAACCAGGCGGGTTGAGGCGGACTCAAAAGGCGGTCCACCGGAAAAGGGGGGTCTGCCCGGAGACCCTGATCCTTTCGATCGGCCCCCGGGGTGCAGGTGTCGAGTCGGAACGCTCTGCCAGTTCTCTCCGGGGTGCCATTCCACCCGAACCGTGCCATCGGCCAGACTCGTCAATTCAGCCCAGGCGGCCGGAGTCCGCAGCTCGGCCCGGGTATCGGTCACGCGGACTTCGGTGAGGCGGCCAGGCTCCGTCCGGGTTTTCATATCCGACAGCGAGATGTTCAGAGTATCCATCGGAGCCGCTCGCGCTGGAGGTCGCTTCACGCTGGCCGCACGATCCGGCCGGGGTTGAGGCGGGATTATGGCACGGCGGCTTGTAGCGGGCAAACAGCTTCCGACGCGGCCCGACCGGGCGGGAGGATTGCAGGACGGGGGCCGTGGATGTAAGGTATCCCACTTAATTCCATGGCGATGGAAGGCGCCGTGAGCGGGTGGCAGTGGGAGGAAATGCGGGATGATTGGCGGGGAGATTCACTACTGGCGGGTCCAGCCGATGTATTGGGACGCGATTCTGGCGTCGGCCCGAGGGCTGGGAATCGATGTGGTCGCTACCTACGTCCCCTGGGCGTTTCACGAGGTGCAGGAGGGGAAATACGATTTTTCGCTCCTGGAGAGCTTTCTGGCCGCGGTGGAACGTCATGGTATGAAGGTGTTTGCGCGGCCGGGGCCCTTCATTTACTCCGAATATCACAACATGGGTATTGCGGACCACGCCGCGCCGTTCCACAAGCTGCATCCGGAGTTCCAGCGGAAGGCAGCGTGCTGGATCGCAGCGGCGATGCGGGTTCTCCAGCCGCATCTGGGCACCCGAGTCATCGCCGTTCAGGCGGATAACGAAATCGACCCCATGCTCTATTATTACGGCGAGGATATCGGCTTCTCCGACTGGCTGGCCGCTCGATATGGCTCGGTAGTCGCTTGGAATGCCGCATGGGGCACGAATTATGCGTCGTTCGCGGAAGCCATCCCGACCCTGGCTCCCTTCGTCGAAGACCAGCGCCTCTACGACGGTTGCCAGTATCGCTATGACCTGGCTACGCAATACGCCCGATGGGTGGTCAATGAGTATCGGCGGAACGGATGCACGGTGCCCATCGTGCTCAACACGTGGCCGGGCGTGGACGCCCAGCAATGGCACGATCTGGCGGACCTGGCGGATATTTACGGGATTGATCCATACCCGGCCAACGAGTGCAGATCGGGGCTTCGTTACTTCCGCGAGCGGCTTCGATTGCTGCGAGCCGTCACCGATTTCCCGTATCTGGCGGAGTTCGCCAGCGGAATCTGGCACGGCATGCCGGACCGCTCCTATACGCCGGACCATTATCGCCTGACGGCGCTAATAGCACTGGCGGCAGGCGTTCGCGGCTGGAACTGGTATATGCTGGTCGACCGCGACAACTGGACGGGGGCACCGATCAACGAGCGTGGCGTGGCGCGGCCCGATCTGTACGCCGCTTTCGCAGAGGCTGTCCGGCACTTCCGCACGCTGGAAGACGCGCCTCCTCCGGAGACGTCGTTCGCCGTGACCTGGTCGTGGCGATGCAACCAGATCGCGCAGATCCGCAAACAGGATCTTGATGATCCGTTGTTCGCCGTCCTGCACGACATGGGCATCGAATATGACCTGGTGGACGTGGACCGGGACTTCGCGCCGCCGGCCCTGCTGATGGTTGGAGGCCGGATCGAGCAGCCCGATCGGCTCTGGCAATACGTCGAGCAGGGCGGGCACCTGGTGATGTTTCAGTCGCTGGTGGAGGGGACGCTGCGGCCGGATGGAACGAGCTATCCGTTCACACGGAATCTGAAGTGCTCATGGGGTTTCAGGATCCAGGGCGCTGTCTTCGCGTATCGCCAGGTGCCCGGCGAGCCGATCACGGCGCGGCAGGAAGCCTGGCCGGCCGACGAAGACGAGCGGCGGCTGATGGCGGCGGCGGTCGGGCGGGAATACACAATCGGCTTTCGCGAGCGGCGGGGCAAAGGTTCGCTCACCGTGTTGGGCTGCCCGCCGAGCGCCGAGGCGGTACTGGCGATCCACAGAGAGTTCGAGCTGACCATTCCGCCCAGGCCGTTGACGCCCGGTGTGTTTGCGGCCAGAAGAGGGCGGCATGTGATCGTGGTCAATCCTGGCGAGGCGAAGGCGGCACGGGTGGAGGTGGAGGGGCGGGTGTGCTGTGTGGATCTGCCCCGCTGTGGCGGAGTGGTGCTCGGGCCGGAAGAATGCCGGACCTGAGAGGGGCGATTCCGCACGCCCGAATGAGACGGCGTCCGCGGGGCGATTCGACCCGGTGAGAAACGAGAAATCGGACAAGATAAGGGAGTTGCAACATGTGGAAGTCACTCTGCGCGGCGCTGATTCTGATTGCGCCGTCGTCAGTCCGCGGCGAGGAACCCATGGTCATTACGAAGGACACCACATTCGAGAAGGGGGCGGTGCTTCATCACGGGCTGATCATCCGAGGTGACAACATCACGATCGACGGCAATGGAGCGACGCTACAGGGACCGGGCATCGTGGGTGACAAGGAGTCGCTGGGCAAGGCGGGGATCGGCATCCAGGCGGAGAAATGCTCGGGCGTCACTCTGAAGAATCTCAACGTGCACGGGTTTGAGACCGCCCTGACGGCGACGGATGGCGCAGACTGGACGATCGAGAGCTGCGATTTCTCTGACAACTACAACGACCCCGACTATGGCTGGGGCGAGGGAGACCGCAACGGCGGCATCATCCTGACGCGCATGAATCGCTGCACGATTCACAACAACAAGGCCACCAACGTTTGGAACGGCCTGGACCTGCGCGAGTGCAACGACAACACCATCGAGAAAAACAACTTCTCGCACTGTGCCAACGTGTGCCTGAAGATGTGGGAGTCGTGCCATAACACGGTCCGGGAGAACAACCTCTCCTACGGGCTGCGCATCCGACCGGGTGAAGTGCACGCGCGCGACTCCACCAGCGTGCTGATCGAAAGCGGCTCCAACGACAATGTATACGAGCGGAACGACATCACACACGGCGGCGACGGCATCTTCATCCGCGTCTTGAACGCCTGGGTCTCCACGGGCAACGTGTTCATCGAAAACGATTGCTCATACGCCAACAACAACGCGGTGGAGGCCTGGAGTCCGGGCAACACGTACATCCGCAACAAAGCCAACCACAGCAGCTACGGATTCTGGCTGGGCGGCTCAGACCACACCGTGCTGATCGGCAACGAGGCGGCCTATAACGGACAGCCGGATGGATTTCACAACGCGCCGGAGGCCGGTTTCACGCACGGCGGCATCGTCATCGTCCACGGCTCGGGCAGCCACACGATCGTGAAAGACAACTACTGCCACCACAACAACGGCGCCGGCATCGTCTTCCAGGGCGACTACGCCAGCCAAGGCGAAAAATGGAAGATGTTCCACTGGATCATCGAAAACAACCGGCTCGAGAACAACCGCTGGGGCGTCTTCGCCAAGTTCGCCGATTGGATCGACATCAACGGGAATCACTACAAAGACAACGAGAACGAGGACTACTTCGAGAAAGTCTCCAATCGCACGGTCCGGCCGGCGGCGCCCGAGGGATGGGAAGCGCCCCAGGCCGTTCTGGAAGGACCGGTTCGGGCCCAGGTCGGGCAGAAGGTGACGTTTGATGCCTCCAGAAGCAAGGATCCCGCCGGCAAGGAGTTGAAATACGTCTGGCATTTGGAGAATGCGGTGGTGGAGGGCGCCGCGAAGATGGAGCACACCTACAGCACTCCGGGGTTCTACCGCGTCGGCCTGACGGTCAGCAATGAGTTCAAATCCGACCTGGCGTGGGTTGACCTCTACGTGACGGCTCCGGTTGACGAAATGGGCACGGAGGGCCAGGCCGACAAGTGGGGCTGGACCATGGGCGACAATGCCGACGGGCGGGGGCGGGTCGAGTTGAAAGACTCGGACGTGGCTCTCATCGGTCGGAAATCCCTTCAGATGCGCCCGGACCCGTACAAAGGCGCCGACGTCACCGTGTTCTATCCGAAGTCGCGGGATGCCGGCTGGAATCTGTCGGCCCGCAAGACGCTCTCGTTCTGGATCAAGTTCCTCAATCCGAACTTCGGGTTCCAGGGCCCCAATCCCATCATCCGGCTTCACAGCGACAAAGCGGCCTTCACATACACCCCGGCATACCCGGACAACCGCCCGCGCAACCTGCTGGGTGACTTTCTGTACAGCGAGGCGCGCTGGGGCTGGACGTACGTGCAGATGCCCCTGGATGCCTCGACGGGCTTCACCCGTTCGGAGACCATCGCCGGCGGGCGCCCGCCCCAGG
>MTKY01051638.1_pt1 | contig 44881 bp, 41 predicted proteins | sample 1042731 | NCBI WGS metagenome assembly MTKY01 (sample SAMN06212206, study PRJNA360538) | anaerobic digester metagenome | biome: Wastewater treatment plant; material: sludge; isolation source: anaerobic digester fed with sludge from wastewater treatment plant | place: Denmark: WWTP Soeholt ...
TTTACCTGGTATTATAAAAATGCAACTGTAGAAGATGAGTCATACGGTATTTGGTGCGGTACCTCTTGTCCAGGCGCTTCAACCTGTCGCATGGCACCCTCTCGCATTCGAAGCAGTATCTCGCCTTGCTTCCTCGAAACGTGATGCAGTTCTTGATAATGCAGTCTCTGCAGGAAACCGGTTTACCGGCATCGGGTCCCCTGCAGCCGGGACACCTGTTGCGTTCTCTCAGGAAAGCGTAACAGATGCGGCAGTTCATCCCACAGGGAGCGACGAGTGAGACTTTGTCCGTAAACCTCATGACGACTCATTATACAAACGGGATCTGGTCTTGGATGTGGAAAGGGCCCGGACCGGCCCGGGCCCTTTCAGGAATGCCTGCGATCAGTCGATCTTCTTGAACATCTTCTTGGGGGCGCCGCAGATGGGGCACTTCTCCGGGGCTTCCCCCTCCACGGTGTTGCCGCACACCTGGCACACGTAGATATCGGTCTCCTCGTTGCTCCCCAGGTTGTCCAAGGCCTTCCCGTAGAGCCCGGCGTGGATCTCCTCCACCGCGTTGGCGTTGGCGAAGGACATCGCGGCGGCGTCGTTGCCCTCGGCCTTGGCGCGCTCGATCATCCCCGGGTACATCGACTTGAACTCCTCGGTCTCCCCGCCGATGGCTTCCTTGAGGTTATCCTCGGTGCTGCCGATGCCCCCCATCACGCGCAGGTGGGCGTGGGCATGCACCGTCTCGGCGTCGGCCGCGGCGCGGAAGAGCTTCGCCACCTGGGCGTAGCCCTCATCGTCGGCCTTCTTCGCGAAGGCCAGGTACTTGCGGTTGGCCTGCGATTCGCCGGCGAACGCCTCCTTGAGATCGTCCATGGTGCTCATTTCAACCTCCTGAGTAACTGCATACGACTTACCAATACATTCTTCCCGGATCGCCAGAATATAATGCAGGCAAAGCAAGGATAGCGACCATGATGTATATCACGGGCGGCGCCGCCGAAACGCCGCTTATCCCATCGCGGGAACCGCCACGCCGCCCCTCGCAATGCGGTTTTTGCGTGGTAAGGAAAAACCGCATTCGCGATGAAACCGGCGTAGGGGCGTGCGCAGAAGGATAAACGCTCGTCTACGCTGTTACCAGCCCCGAGGACTATGGGGTCGGTCGGAGCGGAGCGTATAGAGCGGACCCAAGGCTCGGGCCAGAAACGCGCTCTTAGCCGTACTCTATTACTACGCCGGTGCCGCCGGCGGGGTAGGAGAAGTCTATGGCCCCGGGCTCGCACACCTCCCAGCAGGCGGCGCACTCCACGCACAGCTCCTGGTACCTGACGGCGAGCTTGGCCTTGCCCTGCTTCACAGCCCAGAGGTTGAAGGAACAGACGAAAGAGCACAGGCCGCAGCCGTTGCACTTCTCGCGGTCGTAGGAGATGAAATCCCCCATCTTGTCCGTGTCCACGCGTTTTACCAGCTCGAAGAAATCGAGTTCTATCTCACTCATCTCAACGACCTCCCGCTCCGTACGCTTCCCTGGGCAATGGCGCGTCCTGCTTCGCAGCCGGGTCGAGGAAAGGCGCCAACCCCTTGGACAGCCGGGCTACTACCTTGAAGAAGTTCTCGTCCGAGAGGCGGCGCAGCCCCGGGACCCTCGGCTTGACCGTCGCCAGGATACGCTTGACGTTTTTGGGCCAGATGCCCCTGCCCAGGGGTGCGATGTAGGTCTTGCCGAACTCGCCGAACTCCGGCGCCAGGTCCATGAGGTGTTCGAGGTGCTGGTTGAAGCAGTCCATGTGGGCGTCACCCCAGTCGAAGACGATGGAGAAGGGATGGAGCATGGAGAACTCCAGCAGCAGCTGTATCTGCCGCGCCATGAGCTTGGGGTCGAAGATGGAGGAGTTCCAGAGGTTAACGAACTCCTCGCCGAACTCGTGCTCCTTACCCAGGTTGGATGCCCTCCAGCGCCGCTCGTATTCGGCCAGGGCCTTCTCGGAGGTGTCCCCCCTGGAGATGGCCCAGGCGGCGGTGTTAGCGGCTTCCCGGCCGGAGACGACGGCGTGCCAGATGCCCTCCGCCTCCAGGGGGCAGGGGAAACCGGCGGCGTCTCCGGCCAGCATCATCCCGGCCATGTAGGTCTTGGGCGGTTTCTTCAGCCACGGCAGCAGGTGGGCCTGGTACTCGCGGGGCTTGGCCTCTATGGCCCGGCACATGGCCTGGAAACCCGGTATGCTGACGACCTTCTTCATCATGTCCAGGGGCTTCTCGTCCCAGTCGTCGCGCAGCCACTGCCCCGCCCCGATGTGGAAGCCGTCCCGAAAGTTCACCTGGTAGGTGCCGTACAGGGGACCGAACCAGCACCACTCGGCGTTGCCGATGATGTCGTCCATCTTCTGCTCGTTGCAGCCGAAGTCAAGCTGCGGCACCAGGGTGCAGCCGCCGCCCCAGCGGTTGCGCATCCCCGCCTTGCGGGCCATGGTGGACATGGCCCCGTCCGCGGCGATGACCACCTCCGCCCCGATGGGCTCCCCCTTCTCCGTCTTCACCCCGGTGACCTTGCCGCCCTCCATGAGCACGTCGCTGATGAGGGTGGAGGTCCTCAACTCGGCCCCGGCCGCCACCGCCTTGCCGGCCAGGAAGGGATCGAGGTCCCGGCGGTAGATGCTGATGCCGTCCATGCCGTGCGGCCAGCGGTTGGCGCATAGGTCCGAGCCGGTGGTGCCGCAGCGATAGCGCAGGCGATCGTGCTCGTCGATGAGGTTTATCACCACCATCTCTATCTTGCGCACCGACGGCAGCTCCTGCAGCTCGCTCATGAGTTCGGGAAAGTCCCGCCACCATCTCTGCCCCAGGCCGCACCCGGAGGAGTTCTTCTCCCCGGATTTTCGCCCCCGTTCGAAGAAGACGGTCTTCAGACCCGCCTCCGCCGCCGTCTTGGCCGCGTAAGAGCCTCCCGGGCCTCCGCCGACGACCACCACGTCCCATTTCTCCATCACCCATCTACCCCCTTCGGTAGCGTTATCGGGGCTGCGAGCACTGGTGCGGAATGGAATGCGAGAGTTCCTGTTTCGAGGCGCCTTTTACTGGAACACGAAAACCGTCCGGAAAAATCCACCCCCTCTGCCATGAAATGAGAATCCCCGGAACGGAGCAGCGGCGAAGCCCTCCGTTCCGCATATCCGGCATCTATGACGGTGGGCCCTCTTCGCTCCAGGTCAGCTTGGCGACCATGCGGTCCAGCGTCTCCCTGATCTCCGGGTCTATCTTGGAGAGATCGATATCGACCTCGTCGCAGTACATGCCGGTGTCGGCGGCGCGCCTGGCGTCCAGGAAGAGGGAGATCTTCTTCTGCCATTCGTTGTAGTGCCCCATCATGGGGCTGATGACCTCGCGCAGCCTTGCGTCGGTTACCGAGAGCGGCTCCATGCACATCTCCATGGCGGCCACCGAGAACTCGACGAACAGGGGCTCCAGCGACGCCAGGTGCTTCGGGTCGCGCGCGTTGTACTGGAAGATCTCCTCGCAGTGCCCCCAGGTGTTCTGCTCGTAGAGGGCCATGAAGGGGTTGTCGGCGAGGTCGTCCAGGATGCCGCCCCTGTCTATCCACCTCTGCTTGATCTTCTCGCCCTTCTCGGCCCAGTCCATCTGCGTGTCCCAGGCCTCGTTGCGGGCGAGGGCGGTGCTGAACAGCCCGCCGGCGCGGAAGACCATGGGGATGGCGCTGACCCGCAGGAAGTTCATGACCATCATGGGCCCGATGGCGGCGGCCTGCATGGTCTCCATGGACAGCCCTCCCTGCCCGGAGACGATCTCTTTAAGCACGGCTTCCTGGAAAACGATCTCGTCCTCCGAGTTGCCCACGAGGATGATGGTGCAGCCCCATTTCAGCGTCTTGCTGAGCACGTCCCTGAAGGCCCTGGTCCTGGACACGTTCTGCAGCAGGTGGGGGGCGAAGGTGTTGACGTAGGCGCCTACGGCCGTGCGCGTGAAGATATATGCGAGCTCCGATTCGCCCATCTTGTAGACGGCCTCGTCCAGGCTGGCGCGGTCGGGGAAGAAGCAGAGATGGAACCTCATGTGCTCGGGCGGCTCGGTCTGGGCGTCCAGCATAACCCCCTCCGTCTTCATATGCGGGGGGCCCGGCCAGTTGTAGAGCTTGAGAGAACATTTGGTAAAGATACCCAGACCGCCCAGGGCGCCGGCGGAGCCGCGCATGATGCCGCGCAGGGAGGGTCCGGGGCCGTCCGGGCTGAACCAGCCCAGGCCGGAGTCCAGGGACCCCACTCGCAGGACCTCGCCGTCCGGGAGCACCCATTCCGCGCCCAGGAGGTTGCGGTGGCCGTAGCTCATGTACACCCCGTCCCAGCCCACGCCCCATCCTGAGGTGGCGCTGGCCAGGGGGGAACACGCGGGGCCCGCCCCGATGATGTGGGCGTTGAGGCCGAGCTTCATGGCCTCGGCCTGCAGTTGGGCGCCGCAGTTGTATGGCTCGATCACGGCGTACATGTTCTTCTCGTCGATCTCCAGGATGCGGTTCATCCTGCGCAGGTCCACTTGCACCACGTTGTCGTAGGTGCAGCCGGAGTAGACGCCCCAGCCGGTGGAGAAGGCCTTGAACTTGAGGCCGTGGCGGTTGCAGGCGCGCACCACCTCCTGCACCTCCTCGGTGCAGGAGGGCAGGACAACGGCAACCGGTCGCTTGACCCACTTGGCGGGGTCGTCGTTGATGGTGGGCTGCCAGGTGTAGCCGTCGAGTACCCCGGGCTCGCGGGATACGTACTCCGCCCCCACCGCCGCCTCCAGGTCGCGGTAGGCCTCATCCGAGATGGTCTCGAAGGACTGAGTCATGGTCTCGGAAGTCATGCCCCTCACCCCCTTATGCCCTGGCTGTCTCGGTTATGCCCGCCGAGAGCATGACCAGGTCGGCGAGGTCGTAGACGGGCAACTCCAGCCCGGACTCGGCGGCGGCGTCGCGGAAGACCCTCACGCACCAGGGGCAGGCGGTGACCAGGGCCTCGGCCCCGGTGGCTTTGGCCTCCTCCAGGCGTTCGTTGGCCGTCCACAGCGCGAAGTCGGGCCAGGCCTCGAGCACCCCTCCCCCGGCGCCGCAGCACCAGGAGTACTCCCTGATGCGCTCCATCTCCGTGAGCTCCACCCCCGGGATGGAGGTGAGGAGGTCGCGGGGCTCATCGAAGATACCCTTGCGCCCCGAGCGCTTCAGGCTCATGGGGCGCTGGAGCTTGTCTTCGCGCCAGTCGGCGAGGAAGGGCTCTCCCATGCGGCCCAGGTGGCAGGGGTCGTGGTAGGTGACGAGAAGGGGGACGGACTCCCTCAGGCGCAGTTTTCCCTGCTGGGCCAGGCGCTGCAGGTACTGGGTCACGTGCAGCACCTCGCAGCCGAGCTCCTTGCCCATGCGGGGGTAGAGGAACTTTAAGTGGGCGTAGCCGTCCGCGCAGGGGGTGACCAGCGTCCTGGCCCCGGAGGCCTTGACGCGCGAGAGCAGGTCGTCGGCGTAGTTCTCTGCCTCGCCGCGGTAGCCCAGCTCGTAGGCGCGGCCGCCGCAGCAGGATTCCTCGGCCCCGGCGATGCCTAAGTCCACCCCGGCCTGGAGCATCAGCCGCACCTGGCCCCGCAGCGTGTCCCGCAGGTCGGGGTCGTAGGAGTAGCGGCAGCCGGCGTGGAAGAGGACCTCGCAGGTCTCCGAGTTGATGTCCTTGAGCCCCAGGCCTTGCGCCCACTCGCCGCGCCTGGCCTTGGGCTCGCCCAGCACGTTGTCCTCGCGCTTCAGGGCGTCGATCATGGCCATGTGCTCCACGATGAGCTCGCCCTGCTCGATGCAGTAGGCCCTGAGCTCGAGCAGCACCTCGGTGAGGTCGATATCGTCGCGGTATACCTTGCAGGCGGTGTCACAGGCCCCGCACATCTGGCAGCGGAAGATGATCTCGGCCACGCTGTCGTTGAGTTCGCTGCGCCCCTCGAGGATGGAATTGCCGATGATCATCCTCCCCGAGCCGGAGTAGGCGTGGAAGTTGTAGCGGCAGATGGAGGGGCAGTTCTTGGCGAAGCGCCAGCTCTTGATCTGGTTGAAGGGCACCCACTTACAGGAGGAGCAGCGGGAGCAGCCCTCCATGTCCCGCTTGTAGTCGGCGAGCGCCATCTAGACCACCTCCCTGGTGAAGCACAGCTTGCCGCGGTTGAGCACGCCGTCGGGGTCGAGCATGTCCTTGACCTTGCGCAAGGCGGCCACGGTGTCGGGGCAGCGGGCGTAGGCCAGGTCGGCCCAGGGGCCGTAGGGCCTCGAGAAGAAGGCCCCGGCCTCGGAGAGGGCCTGGCTTGCGGACGTGAAGAGTTCCCCGGCCTTGGCCGCGTCCGCGGAGTCGTAGTAGAGGGTGAACTCCAGGTGCACGTTCCTTCCCTGCTGGATGGGCTGGATGTAGGTGCCGACGCGTTCGGGCGGGTACCCGTGCTTTCCGGCCTCCGCCTCCATCACGGAGACGAAGTGAGGCACCCGGTCCAGGGTGGTGAGGAAGAAGATATCCATAAAAGCCCCCTTGGGGGCGGCCTTGTAGTAGGGCTCGGGAGAGGGGGAGGCGAGTATGCGCTCCATCCTTTTGGCCGAGCAGCCCGGCACCTCGGAGGCAGCCATCACCCCCGCCGCCTGGGCGTGGGCGGCCAGGTCCTTCTCCTGGTAGGCCACGCGCATCTCCGGCAGGTACTCATACCCGCTGACGCCGTAGACCACCGTCCAGGGGGCCATTTGCGCGGCGAGTTCATCCACGCGGGAGGGGTCCTCGGCCGTGACCGTGGCCAGCTGGCGGGCGGAAAGGATCAGCCACTCATCCCCCAGCTTGGGCCGGAGGGCGCGGTAGGTGAAGTCACTGAGGCGGGAGAGCCTGGCGTCGGGCACGAAGTAGATGCGGTGGATGGAGGGCTTCACCTCCAGCTTGAGGGTGCACCACATCACCGCGGCCAGAGTTCCCTGGGAGCCCTGCACCACTCGCACGAAGTCGGTCTGGGCCGGCCCCATGGGATTCTTCTGCGCTCCCCCGGCCGCCCACTGCTGCTCGAGCGAGCCGGGGCCGGCGGCCGAGCCGGTGCGGAAGAGGTCGCCGGTGCCGAAGACCAGCTCGGTGCAGAGCATGGGGTCGGTCATGTCCCAGTGGTACTTGGGGATGGTGATGGGCTCGCGCTCCAGCGCCGAGGCCAGCACCGACTTGCCGCGCTTGGGCAGAAGCGGCATGAGTACCTTGAGGCCCGCCTTGTCCACCTCCGGGATGAGCCGCTCGAAGGTGACCCCGGGCTCGATGAGGGCGACCTTGTTGCGCCGGTCCAGGCGCACCAGCTCGTCCATACCCGACATGTCGACGATGACCGCCTCGCCCGCTGGCACCGAGTCCCCGCGCACGCGGGGAGGGGCGGAGGAGGAAAAGACCAGGTTGATGCCCTCCGCGCGGGCCAGCTTCACCAGCTCGCGCACCTCCGCGGTGGAGCGGGGCCGCACCAGCAGCTGCGGCTCGCCGCCCGAGACGGGTCCCGCCTGCCGCCAGGTGGCCAGGAGGTCGGGGTCCTCTGACACGTTTTCGCTCCCCACTATGGCCGAGAGCTTGTCTTTGTCCATAGCCATATCTGTCTCCCTTCCTATGCCCGCCCGGCCAGTGCCCGCAGGCGCGCACCCAGGGAGGGGGGAGCTTCGCCCGTGGCCGCCCTGGCCATGGTGGCGCCCATGCCCTTGACCATCATCTTCTTTACCGCCCCTGCGTCCAGCAGCCGGGAGGCCGCGCGCATGAGGCGGTCGTTGTCGAGATACTTCATGAGGGGACCGGCGCGCTCCAGGAGGCGGTCGATCTTCATCACCGTGGCCTCGTCCGCCTCGTCCAGGCGGTTGAGGAGGTCCCCCATGTTCATGCCCGTGCTCGCCATCACCTCCTCCATGGCCTTGCCCTGGATGACCATGAACTTGTCCAGCACGCCGTTGCGGTAAGCGCACTGCATGACCCTGAAGACCTCCGCGGGATCGAGAGCCAAACTCATCACCTCCGTTTTTTACGAGCCTATACGTGCCAGGCCTCTACCTTCGGGAAAGCTGAAGGCGCTGGACACCGTAACGCCGAAGACGGCACCACCGCTTTCGCGATGCAAATTTCCGAAGCCGCAGGTCCTTTGCGGCACCTAGATCACTTTGTCCTGTCTGAGCGCCAACACCAGGTTCCTTCCCGCCTCCTCCGGCGTCTCGCCCTCCACCATTTTGCAGCGCCTCTCGCGCGAGGGGGCGGCGAGAGCAACCGTGCGCACCCGCCCCAGTGTGGAGGGGTCCAGGTCCAGGTCCGCCAGGCCGAGCACGGTCTGGGGTATCGCCTTGGCGGCCTTGATGGCCTGCAGGCTCGGATAACGCAGGTCCCCCACCTCCCCGGAGACGGTTACCAGCGCCGGCAGGGGCGCCTCCACCACCTCGTAGCCATCAGGCAGCACCCTTTCCACCACCACTCCGTCCCCGGCCACATCTACTTTCTGGGCCAGGGTTATGGCGGGGATGCCCAGGAGCTGCGCCAGCCCCAATCCCACCAGGCCGGCGTTGGTATCGGCCGCCTGGCGGCCGCAGAGGACGAGGTCGTAGCCGCCGGCCCTGGCGACGGCCGCCGCGAGAAGACGGGCGGTAGCGAAGGAATCGAGGAGGCTCGCGTCCAGGGAGTCCCCCTCCACGAGGAGGGATGCGTCCGCGCCCACCGCCACCGCCTTGAGGATGACCGCCTTGGAGATCCCCTTTCCCATCGAGATGAGGGTTATGCTTACCTGCTCGTGCGATTCCTTGATGCGCATGGCCGCCTCGAGGGCGTTCTCGTCGAAGGGGTTGATCACCGGCGGGATGCCGCGGGCGGTCACCTTGAGTTCCGCCTCGTTGATCTCGAAGGAGGAGGGAGGACCCTCGGGGTCGGGAACCTGCTTGGCGCATACGATGATGTTGAGACCCATGCCGCACCCCCTATACTTTCGGCAGCTCTTTGAGGGCAGCGGTGAAGGAGGGAAGTAACTGCTTCCACTCTCCCACCACGCCGTAATCGGAGACCTTGAAGATATAGGCGTCCGGGTCCTTGTTTATGGCCACTATCTTTCCCGATTCGCTCATGCCTGAGAGGTGCTGGGTGGAGCCGGAGATAGCCACCGCTATGTATATGTCGGGGGCGACGACCTTGCCCGTGATACCCACCTGGCAGGTGCTCGCGGCCCAGCCCGAGTCGACGGGCGGGCGGGATGCCCCCACGGCGCCGCCCATGAGAGCGGCGATCTCCCGCAGCTGCCCGAAGCCCTCCTCTCCGCCCATGCCCCTGCCTCCGGAGACCACTACCGGGGCCTCCTCGAGGGGGCACTCCCTGCCGGAGAGGACCTCCTTGCCCTTCATCTCCAGGCGGGTCTGCGCCAGCGGCGAGACCTCGAGGGGGATTACGGCGGCGGCGGTCCCGGCGGGGGAGGGCGCATCGCCCACCCTCGCCCTCACCGTGGCCATGGCCGTCGGTGTCTCCACCCTCTGGGTGGCGAGGGCATTGCCTCCGTATACCGGGCGGGTGAAGAGCACCTCTTCACCCTCTACCCTCAGGCCAACGCAATCGCTGACGAGGCCGCAATCCAGGGCGAAGGCCAGCCGCGGGAGGAGGTCCTGCCCCATGGAGGTATGTCCGGCGAGAAGCACAAGGGGCGGCCGTGACCGCAGCAAGCCGGCCAGGACCTCTATATATATCTCGGGGTGGTAGCCGGACAGTGCGGGCTCGTCCAGCAGCAGCACCTCTCCCGTGCCGTAGCGGGCCAGCTCCTGCGCCGCCGCCTGCGCGCCGCTTCCCAGCAGCACGGCATTGAGGTCGGTGGCCAGGTCGGAGGCGAGTCTCTGCCCCAATCCCATGAGTTCGAGCGTGAGAGAGGTGGGTTTGAGGCCCTCATCCAACTCGGCCAGAATGTAGATGCCCTTCGCGTCCGCCAATTTAACCGACCTCCTGACTTCCGGGGTTGCCCCGAACATGCCATATTGTGGGAAATCTGCCGGACTGCGGTGGTGCTGGGACTGAAGCCGTGAACCAAATATGACTGGCTGTCACATTTTATCACCGGGGGTAGGGGCAGTCAATAGAAATTTAACAAAATCCTTGGATTTGTATGGTGTTCTCCCGCGAACCGGCGCGGTGCCCCTTGCGGGGTCCTGGCACCGCCCTTTGACGCGTACGCGCGGGGGATAATCTTTCTGGCGGTAAAGGCGCGGGGCTGATATAAATATAGAGGCGTAATAAACGGAGACTTGCGCAAGGTGGCCCTTGCGGCGTCTCCGGCGGTCGAATCGACAGCATACGAGGCATCAATGAACGTTCTATTCGTGCACACCGAGCAGGACCCCTATTCCCCCGACAAGCCCCTGGAGATCCTGGAACGGGTGCAGTTTGGTATCTCGTATATATCCTCGGTGCTCAAGGAGCACGGCCACACTACGAGGCTGGCGGTGCTGTGCGATGAGACCGTCCACACCATCGACGAACACATAAGGGGGTTCGACCCCGGCCTGGTCTGTTTCACCTCCGTGTTCACCGAGTACCATATCATCCTCAAGGTCGCGGCGCGGGTAAAGAAAAGATTCCCGCGGCTCTTCACCCTCCTCGGCGGACCTCATGCCACCCTCAAGCCGGACGAATGCCTGGCGGAGGGGCTCTTCGACGCCGTCTGCGTGGGCGAGGGCGAATACCCGACCCTGGAGCTGGTGGAACAGCTGCAGTCGGGCGTCCATCCCTCCGGGATCCCCAACATGCTCATCGTGGGACCCGGCGGCGAGGTGGAGAGGAACGAGCCGCGCCCCTTCCTGGAGGACCTCGACAGCCTGCCCTTTCCTGACCGTGAGATGTGGACCCCCTGGTGCGCCAACCCCGAGTCGCGTCCCTCCGTGCTGGTGGGGAGGGGATGCCCCTTCAGCTGCACCTACTGCTGCAACCATGCCCTGCGCAAGACGGCCCCGGGCCGCTACGTGCGCCTGCGCAGCCCGGAGAACGTGGTCGCCGAGCTGAAGGCCATGAAGGAAGCCCAGCCCGGTTTCGGCGAGGCGTACCTGGAGGTGGAGACCCTCGGTGTGAACACGGAATGGGCCATCGAGCTGGGCGCTGCCTTGCGCGATTTCAACGCCGGCCTGGACTACCCCATCACCTTCGGTTCCAACCTGCGGGTGACGCCCAACGCCGACTACAACGAACTCTTCGCCGCCCTGGCGGGCGCAAACTTCCGCTTCCTCAATGTCGGGGTGGAATCGGGGAGCGAGAGGATAAGAAGAGAGGTGCTGAACCGGCGCTATGCAAACGAGGACATCCTGAGGACGGTCGAGACGGCCAGGAAACACGGCCTGCAGATAGGCATCTACAACCTCATCGGCCTGCCGGGCGAGACGCCGCGCGATTTCCGGGAGACCACGCGGTTGAACCGCGCATGCCAGCCGGACTGGTTCCTGCTCTCGGTGTTCTACCCGTATCCCGGCACGGAGCTAAGCGATACCTGCTACAGCCTGGGGCTCATCGACGGACCGGCGGACCCCTACCTGGAGCGCAGGAGGCCGGTGCTCGACATGCCCCAGTTCAGCAAGAGGCAGGTAGGCAGGAGGCGTGACTGGTTCCCGCTGCTCATCTATCGCGGACACCGGCCGCTCAAGGAGCTGCTGTGGCTGGTGTCCCTGGCCAAGATATATTCGAACCGCAGGCTGGCGGACGCGCACCGGCGTCTCATGGAAAGGCTTTACGGCAAGAAAGGCCGCGACTATCGGGAATCACCGGAGATGGTCTTCTCCCGTAAAAACGAAACGGAGCCCGACGGCGGCGAGAAACTGGTGGACGCGGGAGCCGTGAGCGCGGAGTAAGCGGGAGACCGCGCAGGGAGTTCAGCAGGATGACGGAGGGAGGCTGAGAAAGGGGTGGCCGAGCACGTTCATCAGCCGATGGGGGAGGAAATCCGGAGCATCGCGGGATATTATATGGTCCTCGAGGAGGGCGTGTTAGAATACAAGGACCGAGAGATTTTATATCTGGTCGAGGCGGCGGTCGTCGACACGTCCTGTTGCGGACGCGGCGGCATGGGCTTCATAATGGTTCCCGGCTACATAAACATCCTGAAGGCGCGCCGCAACGAAGACGGCCTGTGGGTATCGGACGTCGATAGAGTGGAGGGCGAGGAAGATCGCAGGGAGATCACCCGGCTTGTGCTCGCGAGACACCCAGGTTTTGGGCAGGTAAATTTTGCCTGAAGCGATATAGGCGGTTTGATTTGAGCAAGGACAAAGGGAAGGGAGGATGGACATGGTCGGTATAACATCGTTTGGCGGCTACGTACCCCGTTACCGCCTCAACCGTATGATCATCTTCGGCAGCATGGGCTGGCTGAACCCGGTGATCATCTCCAACGCGCGAGGCGAGAAAGCCGTCGCCAACTTCGATGAGGACGCCATCACCATGGCAGTGGCCGCGGGGATGGACTGCCTCAGGGGAGTGGACCGCTCCACCATCGACGCGGTCTATTACGCCAGCACCACCGCGCCCTACAGGGAGAGGCAGAACGCCAACATCGTGGCAGGCGCGCTGGGGGCGAGGGAGGAGATACGAACCGCCGATTTCGCGGCGTCCCTGAAATCGGGGACCACGGCGCTGCTCTCCGCACTGGAGTTCGCGGCCGCCAACCAGGGCGCGAAAGCCGTGGTGTGCGCGGCGGACTGCCGCCTGGCCAAGATGGCCTCCACCCAGGAGATGGTCTTCGGGGACGGGGGAGGAGCTGCGATGGTGGGCGACGAGGACGTCATCGCCGAGTACAAGGGAAGCTACTCCGTGTCCTACGATTTCGTGGACCACCTGCGGGGAGCCAACACCAAGTACGACCGCATGTGGGAGGAGCGCTGGATCCGCGACCTGGGCTACGCCAACTTCATCCCCCAGGTGGTGAACGGCCTGTGCGAGAAGTACGGCCTCAGTCCCGCCGACTTCGACAAGGTCGTATATCCCTGCTACTACGGCGGCGCGCGCAAGAAGATCAACGGCATTTTCGGCGAAGGTGAGGGCAAGGTGCAGGACGACCTGCAGGCCACGGTCGGCGACACCGGGAGCGGCCATCCCCTGCTGATGATGGCGGGCGCCCTGGAGACCGCCAAGCCGGGCGATAAGATCCTGCTGGTTTCCTTCGGCAGCGGCTGCGACGCCCTGTGGTTCGAGGTCACCGACGCCATCTCCAAGAAGCAGGACGGGCGCGGTATATCGCGCTGGCTGGCCAGGCGCGCTGACCTGGACAACTACCAGAAATACCTGGTCTGGAGGGGCATGGCACCACCCGATACGGGCTTGAGGGGAGAGGTGGACAAGGAGACGCGCTGGTCGCTCGTATGGAGGGAGCGCAAGGGCATCCTCGGCATGTGGGGCGGCAAGTGCAAGGCCTGCGGCACCCAGCAGTATCCGGCGCGGCGCATGTGCGTCAACCCCGATTGCGGCGCCGTCGACCAGATGGAGCCGGTCTACCTTGCCGAGAAGGGAGGCACCATCTTCTCCTACACCGGGGATATGCTGGCAGCCTCGCTCAACCCGCCCGCCGTGTACGGCACGGTGTCGTTCGAGGGCGGGGGCAGGACGGTGCTGGACTTCACGGACTGCACCGTGGAGGACCTGGCCGTGGGCAACCCGGTCGATTTCAGCTTCCGCATCAAGTTCTACGATCCCAAGCGGGACATAACCAATTACTTCTGGAAAGCCAGGCCCGTGCTGGGGGAGGTGAGTTGAGATGGCGGAAGGAATCAGGGACAAGGTTGTAATCCTGGGCATGGGATGCACCAGGTTCGGCGAGCGCTGGGACATGAGCGGTGGAGACCTTCTCGTGGAGTCGTTCACCGAAGCCATGGAGGATGCCGGAATCGAGAAGAAGGACATCCAGGCCGCGTGGCTTGGCGTGCACATCGACGAGATCAACATCGGCAAGGGCGGCACCTACGCCAGCAACGCGCTGCACCTGCCCTTCATCCCCGTCTCCAGGCTCGATAACTTCTGCGCCTCGGGGACGGAGGCCTTCAGGGGCGCCACCTACGGCGTGGCCTCGGGCGCGTGCGACATCGCCCTGGCCATCGGGGTGGAGAAGCTCAAGGACACCGGCTACGGCGGGCTTCCGGACTCACCGGCCTTCGGGCAGGAGATGGTCATGGTCGGCCCGAATGCGACGGCTCCGGGCATGTTCGCGCAGCTGGCGACGGCCTACGCGGCCAAGCACAAGATCAGCATGGACAGGGTGAAGGAGGCCATCACCCACATCTCCTGGAAGAGCCACCAGAACGGGGTCAAGAACCCGCGGGCCCACCTGAGGAGAGAGGTGAGCAAGGAGCAGATCATGGGCTCCCCCATGGTGGCCTATCCCCTGGGGCTCTTCGACTGCTGCGGCGTATCCGACGGGTCGGCGGCGGCCATAGTTACCACCCCGGAGATAGCGAAGAAGCTCAAGCCCAACGACCCCCTGGTCAGGGTGAAGGCGCTGCAGATCGCGGTAAGCTCGGGAGAGGAAGCGGCCTACGACAAGTGGGACGGCGGCAGCGTCATGACCACGCGCGCGGCCTCCAAGCGCGCTTACGAGGAGGCGGGGATCAAGGACCCGCGCTCCGAGATCTCCATGATGGAGGTGCACGACTGCTTCTCCATCACCGAGCTGTGCACCATGGAGGACCTGTGGATATCGCCCGACGGCGGTGCTCCGGACGACATCCTGAACGGCTTCTACGACCTGGACGGCCAGATACCGTGCCAGCCCGACGGAGGCCTCAAGTGCTTCGGCCATCCCATCGGGGCGTCGGGGATCCGCATGATCTTCGAGATATACAACCAGCTCCTGGGGCGCTGGCCGGAGGACCGCGCGGTGAAGAACCCCAAGTTCGGGCTCACCCACAACCTCGGAGGGGTTCCCAACAACAACGTGTGCTCCATCGCCATCTTCGGCGTGGACTGATCGCTCGCGACCGGCAAGAAAATCGGGGCCGCCGGACTATCCGGCGGCCCCACACCTTTATTAACCGCTCTGCTTCCGAATACCCGCGGTCATCGAGGCCTCGTCGCGCGATACAGGTAGACGCTGCCCAACGGGGTCTGGACATCCCCCCCTCTTCAACCTGCTCGAATCCCGCCTCCTTCATATACACAGGCAGCATGCACCTTACGCTGTCGGCCGGAACCAGAGAGAACCGGGCACGGCCGTCACCAGGTTTCCGGTTGACTGACGGGCGGAGAAAAAGGGAACATGCTCTCAGGGCAGGGGAGCGAAAGGAGGCCTGATGACTACTGCAAGATGGGAAGAAGTAGCGGAGGACTACAACCGCATCTTCCGCCGGGACGCCTACTACTACGACATCCTGGACATGATCGCCGAGCGCGTTGAAGCTGGCGGGGGCGCGCGCGTCCTCGACCTGGGCTGCGGGACCGGCAATATCATCGCGCTCTTGCGGGAGAGATTCCCGCGGGCGGCGCTGTACGGCGTGGATCCCGCCGGGAAGATGGTGGAGCTGGCGGCCGATCGCTTCCGCGAGGAACCCCTGGTGCAGATATGGGAGGGTGAGGGAACGGGAATACCGTTCGGCGACGCCTATTTCGACTACGTGGTCTCCAACCTGGCCCTGCATCACGTGCTGCCGGACCGGCGCCATGCCTGCGCCGCCGAGATCTTCAGGGTGCTGAAACCAGGTGGACGCCTGGTATACTCGGACCTCTTCTGGGACGTGCCCGGCGAGAAGGAGGACCCCGCGCGCTGCCGCGACATCATCGAAAAGATCACCGCTTACGCCCTCTATAACCTGGAGATTGGGGCCCGCGAGATGATGCTCTTCCTCTTCGAGCAGCTCCCCCTGCACCTGGACGAGAGAGACGAATACGTGACCGTGGTCGAGGACTGGCTGGACCCCCTCTCCGCGGCCGGTCTCGTCGGGCTCGAGGTGGTGTTGCCGCCGCACCCCGAGTTCGCCTTCAGGCTGATATGCGGAGCGAAGGCTTGACCATGTCGGCCGTACCCTTGGCATGGTGCGCTCACGGGAAAATAGGTGGGGTCAAGTCTTTCTCTCCGGTTCCCAGGTAACAGTCATGGCCGCGCAATACCCGGCAACAGCGTGCACAAGCCCCATGTGCCATCAGGTGCCGGGGAATGCGGGAAGACAAGACCTGCTCCCGGTCGGGTTATAATATGCCTGTCGCGTCGGGCGGCCACACGTTTGGACGGAGGTGGACATGGACGGCATGGTGAACCGGATCATCGCGGCGTACGCGCGCGCGCGCATCTTCAAATACCTCAACTGAATGCAGGCCACTTTCAGTACCCTGGTAGGGTACCTGGGGGCAACGGACAGGACGGCGGTCGTCGCTTCCTGCCCGCTGGAGGGAGGAGGCGCCAGCGAGGGGTCCACCTGCGGCGTGGTGTCCGGGGGGTGCTTCGCCATAGTGCTGGCGCACCTGGCGGACGTCCTCTCACCCGACCTCGCCAAAGGCGATGCCTTATACGGGCGGCTGAAGGAATACACGCAGTGGTTCGAGCGGGAATTCGGCTCCACGCTGTGCCGCGAGCGCTGCGGCGTGGACGTGAAGGAACTGGCGGGCTTCATGAACTACCTCTTCACGGGCAAGGTCGTCACCCGCTGCGTCGATCACATCGGCGCCGCCGTGTCGCGCCTCATCGAGCTTGTCAACCGTCCCCTCGAGGGCGGCGGCGAGGTCACCGACCTGGACCGGCGCCTGGCCGCGAGTGGCGGGTACTGCGCGGCGGATGTACTGCGCGGCGTTCGTTCCGATACCGGCTACGGCAGCCTCTACCTGGAGCGGCTGTCCCTCGCCCTGGACGGCGGCGTTGGCCTGTCCGGGGGGCTGTGCGGAGCGCTGGCCGGGGCCCTGCTGCCCATGGGCCTCATCTGGGGCATCGATCCCAGGAAAGAGGGCGTAACGGGGACCGTCGTCCCCTTCCTCAGGGGACACGCGAACCTTTATCTCGACCGCCGCGAGCCCGAGCTGTGGTCGGTGGCCAATCCCTTCATGCGGGAGTTCAAGGCAAGGTACGGCTCGCTGGAATGCCGGGACATCGTGGGCCGCCGGTTCGCCGGCGGGGCGGAACTGGCGGAGTTCGTGGAGGCCTCCTCCACGTGCTCCGAGATAAAAGACTGGTGCCGCGAGCGCGCGTCCGGCCTCATCGCGGACAACACCGTCTTCGCGAGGTGAGGATGGGAGGATGGAGAAGCCGCATCCCGAGGATGCCGACCTGATGAAACTGGTGGACCGCTACAAGGCGATGCTGGAAGACATCGCCGGCTACAAGCTGCGCGCGGCGGCCCTGGGAGGGACCCCCACGGCCGGGAAGAGGATGAACGAGGAGCTGTCGAGGAAATCCAGGGAGGCGGAGGAGTTGGAGAGGGAGATAGAGGAACTGCGGGCGAAGATCCTGGCCAGGGAAGGCGATATACGCCGGCTAGGGAAGCCGGGACGGCCTGAGACCGGAGGGAGAAGAGCATGAAGAGCAGGGTTCCCGGGGTGCTGGGCATCGAGCATCCCATCCTCCAGGGGGGGATGATCTGGGTCTCCGACGCGGTCCTGGCGGCGGCCGTGTCCGAGGCGGGAGGCCTGGGGGTCATCGGGGCGGGAGGAATGCCGACCGAGACCGTGCGGGAGGAGATAGCGAAGGCGCGGGAGCTGACCTCGAAACCATTCGGCGTTAACGTTCCCATCCTCAGCCCGTATGCCGAGGGCATCTTCGCGACCGCCGCCGACATGGGGGTGCCCGTGCTCACCACCTCGGCGGGGAATCCCATGACCTTCACGGCACGCGCCAGGGAAGCGGGGATGAAGGTGGCGCACGTGGTATCCAACGTGCGCATGGCGCGCAAGGCGCAGGAGGCCGGCGTGGACGTCATCATAGCCGAGGGCTACGAGGCCGGGGGGCACAACGGCTTCGACGAGATAACCACTATGGTCCTGGTCCCCCAGGTTGTGGATGCCGTCGACGTGCCGGTGGTCGCCGCGGGGGGAATAGGGGACGCGCGCGGCATGGCGGCCGCCTTCGCGCTGGGGGCGGAGGGCGTGCAGCTGGGCACGCGCTTCCTGGCGTCTCTGGAAAGCCCGGCCCACCCCCGCTATAAGGAGCTCATACTCTCCTCGGGTGATTGCTCCACCGTGATCACGGGCAGGGCATTCGGCCCGGTGCGCGTGCTCCGCAACAGGCTGGCGGAGACGATATTGCAGGCCGAGGGCGAGGGTATGGCGCCCGAGAAGATCCAGGAGATGATCGGCTCAGGCCGTTCCGTGAAGGCCTGCCTGGAGGGCGACATGGACGAGGGATCGTTCATGAGCGGCCAGGTCGCGGGCATGATCGGGGAGATCAAGGGCGTGAGGGAGATAATTACGGAACTGGTCGAGGGGTATGAGAGAATAATAGCCGCATTATAGGATCGAAGGCGCCCGCGGAGGGGAGGTCCCCACCCACCCTGGCGTCAGGGGAGAGGAAGAGATGAAGCTGCACGAGGCCGCGTATACCTCGATCTACGAGAGGGAGGACGAGCACTGGTGGTTCCTGGGGCGCCGCAAGGTGCTGGCGGCGCTTCTCGCGGGCCTCAACCCTCCGGGGGACTGGCGCGTGCTCGACGTGGGCTGCGGCACCGGGGGCAACTTCTCCTTCCTGGATGCCTACGGCCGCGTGGAGGGTTGCGACTACTCGGAGGAGGCCATCCGCTTCTGCAGCATGCGCGGCACGCACCCCGCGCGCGAGGCCAGCATCTACGAGCTGCCCTACGAGGACGCGTCCTTCGACCTGGTCACCTGCCTCGACGTCATCGAGCACCTGCGCTTCGACCTGCCGGCCTTCCTGGAGCTGAACCGGGTCCTCGCAAAAGGGGGATATCTTCTGGTGACGCTTCCCTGCGGGCCCCATCTCTACAGCGACTTCGACTGCCTGGCGGGGCACCTGCGGCGCTATACCAGGGATGAGATCGAGCTGCTGCTGCGCGAGGGCGGGTTCGAGCCGTTGCGCATCACCTGCTACACCGCGCTGGTCCACCCCCTCACCCGTTACTACATGTGGCGGGGCGACATCAGCAGCGGCCGCAATAAGCCCACCCAGGGCATGCAGACCATCATCCCGTCCTCGAACCGGGTCCTGAGGCTGGCCCAGGACCTCGAGGCCAGGATCGTCTCCCGCCGCGACCTGCGCCGGGGCTCCTCGGTGGCCGCCCTCGCCAAAAAGTATTAAGCGTCAGTTAAGGCATTTACAACCGGGTTGATTAATTATAGGATTTAAGGGCTGGGGGAAACATAGCGGCTTCAGAAAAGCGAGAGAACGATCTCGTGATCCTCGTATCGGCAAAGGAGGGAGAGATGGGAGCACCGGAAGAGACCTATTTTACCCCCGTGGTGCCTATGGACTTCACCTACAACTACCGCGTGGGTCCATACATCACGCGCTACCTGGACGGCTTCAAAGACAAGAAGATCCTGGGCTCGAGGTGCCCGGGGTGCGGCCTGGTGGCCGTGCCCCCGCGCAAGTACTGCGGGGTCTGCAACAAGGTCATGGAGGAGATGGTCGAGGTGGGCCAGGAGGGGACCCTGGAGAACTTCACCGTCGGTCACGTGACCATCGAGAAAGGCAGGCTCGCCCCCGCCGAAGCCCCCTACGTCCTGGGCCTGGTCAAGCTGGAGGAAGCCACCTCGGCGCTGCTGGCCAGGGTGGGGGGTATCGCCCCCTCCGAGGTCAGGACGGGCATGAAAGTGAAGGCGGTATGGAAGGACGAGGCCGCCGGGGACTACGACGACCTCGACCATTTCGAGCCGGTATAGGGGGTGATGCGCATGGATATCAACGTGGCCATAGTGGGATACAGGATGCAGAGCGCCCCGGACCTGGTGACCTCACGGGAACGCCTCGTCTTCGAACTCACCCGGGGGCTCTTCGACGACCTGGGCATCGAGCGCACGGACGTGGATACCACGATCCTGGACTCCAACGACTTCATGGACGGGCGCACCATCTCCAACGTCTTCATCGATCCGCCGGCCGGGGTCTATATGCGGGACGAGAGCAAGGTGGAGATGGACGCCGCCAACGCGGTGATCTACGCCTGCATGCGCATCCTTACCGGGCAGTACGACACCGCCATGGTCGTGGGCATCGCGCTCACCGGCTCCCAGGCGAGTCCTTACCTCTACATCGAGTACACCCTCAATCCTACCTACGAACGCCAGGTCAAGCTGCTCAACGAGGTCAACGCCGCCGCCTTCCAGGCGCGCAGCTATATCGACAGGTTCGGCTATTCCGAGAGGCTGCTGGATGACATAGCCGCCCTCTCCCTGGCCAACGCCGCCCTCAATCCCAACCAGGCCCGGCGCATATCCGGCATCACCGCGGACAAGGTGGCAGCCTCGGCCATGTACTACGAGCCCCTGCGCGAGCTGCACTGCTACCCGCCCACCGACGGCGGCTGCGCCTTGCTGCTGGCCTCGGAGAGGAAAGCGAAGGAGCTAACCGACAAGCCGGTGTGGATCAAGGGCATGGGGATGAGCACCGAGACCTACTACCTGGGGGAGCGCAAACTCTACCAGTCAAGCTCCGCTGCCGAGGCGGCCCAGAGGGCCTACGAGCTCGCGGGGGTGAAGAAGCCCGCTCAGGAGATCGACGTGGCGGAGATATCCGCCCTCTTCGCCCACCAGGAACCCCTCCTCGCCGAGGCCATGGGCCTCATGGGCGAGGGGAAGGCGGAGCAAGCCTACGCCGCGGGCGAGACCGCCATCGGCGGCAAGCTGCCCATCAACCCCTCCGGGGGTGCCCTGGGAGCGCACCCGGTCAGCGTGACCGGCCTCATGCGCGTGGCCGAGGCCGCGCGCCAGCTGCGCGGCGAGGCCGGAGACAACCAGGTGAAGAAGGCGGAGCTCGCCGTGGTGCACGGGCAGGACGGGGTATGCGCTCAGCAGAACGCCGTCCTGGTGCTGGGGATATAGGGGGTGATGAAGATGCGCAACGTCGGCATCGTCGGCATAGGGTATACGCCCGTCTTCGTGAGCAAACGCAAGGACGTGAACATCTCCGAGATGATCTCCGAGGCGGTCGAGGCCGCCTTCTCCAACACCGGCCTGGGCCCGAAGGACATCGACGCGGTGGTCTTCGGCAACATGCATACCTTCGAGGGGGTCAACCTGCCCCACCTGTGGGCGGCGGACTACATCGCCTCCCTGGGCAAGCCCCTGATGAGGATAGCCACCGGCGGCACCACCGGCATGTCCGCCTTCCACGCGGGCTACTATCACATCGCCTCCGGCCTGCACGACGTGGTCATGGTGGTGACCTACGAGAAGCAGTCGGAGGGCGACTCCCAGGTGGGACTCATGGGCATCATAACCCCCGAGGTCATGGCCATGATCGCCGCCGGGATCGACGTCACCGGGGGCAGTGGCATGGGGGCCATCGGCGGAGGCAGCGCGGGGGGCATCTCCTTCCAGGCCTCCTCCTACCTCCACCACTCCGGGGCGGGCATCGAGCACATCGACGAGCAGGCGGCCCTGGAGCGGCGCAACGCGGCCAAGAACCCCTACGCCCACCTCAAGGACCCCGACGCCACGGCGGAGAAGGTCGCCCAGACTCCCCTGGTCTCATGGCCCATCCGCTTCGGGCACATCTGCCCTACCTCGGACGGCGCCACCGTGGCCATCCTGGCCTCGGAGAAGGCGGCGGCCAGGATCACGGAGAAGGCGGCCTGGGTGCACGCGGTGGCCAACTGCGCCTCCGACGCCACCACCGCCAACCTCATCGAGAGCCAGATCACGGACCCGGCGGAGCACCTGCCGGCCATCATCGCCTCCAGGCAGGCCTACGAGAGGGCGGGCATAGCCGATCCCAAGAAGGAGATCGATTACGTGGAGATCTACAACGGCTTCGCCCACCAGGCCCTCATGTACCTGGAGAAGATAGGTATGTGCGAGGTGGGGGAGGCCCATAAGCTCCAGGAGGCGGGAGAACTGGAGATGAGCGGCCGCATGCCCGTCAACGCCTCGGGCGGCGTGGTCAGCACCAACGCCATCGGCACCTCGGCCATGAACCGCGTCACCGAGTGCGCCCTGCAGATCCTCGGGCAGGCGGGGGAGCACCAGGTGGAGAAGGACGTGCACAAGGCGGTCGCCCACGGTTGGGGCGGCATGATGCAGTACGTGACCATAACCGTCCTGGGCGACAAACCGAAGAAGGATTAAGGGGGTGCTCGAGATGGAAGAGACGCGCGTAGTCCAGGGCACGTGGGACATCTCCACCTTCAAGTTCCGCATCGAAGGAGTGGGGCTGCGCCGTATGCTGGACGGCATGAAGGAAGGCAAACTGGTGGGGACCAGGTGCCATAAGTGCGGCACCGTCTACCTGCCCGGTCCCTTCTACTGCCGCAAGTGCCACATCGAGATAAACGAGCCCACTGAGGTCAGCGACCACGGCGAGATCATGACCTACACCATCGGCTATGCCGACGTGCGCGGTAATCCCCTGGATGAGCCGCGTATCGCCCCGGTGGTGAAACTGGACGGCTGCGACTCCTGGATCATGGGGGTGCTGCAGGGGGTCAAGCCGGAGGACGTGCACGTGGGCATGCGGGTGAAGGTGCAATGGGCCGAGGAGCGGACCGGTTCACTGCAGGACATGGCGTATTACGTACCGGAGTAGAGTGGCGTTCGGGCTCGTTTGATTAGCGGGCCCGAGCCTCGGGGTGGCGGTTTCGCTTATGCAGGAGCCCGGCGGCAAGGCTGGTCGTCGCCCGTGGCTCCTCCGAGCACCTTGTCCGCCGGGCTGGCGTCGGTCAAGCAGACGGAGGGCTTGCCCACCCCCAAGGCCAGCGACGCAAAGCGCTGCGGGCCAGGATTTATCCTGGCCCCAACCCCCATTACCTCAGACCCAGCGCATCGATAGACAGCCACCCCTGCCGTCTGAGACCACGCCCCCCCCAGGGCAACGCCGGGAAGGACGTGAACCGCTCGGACACAAGCCATGGGGGTCACATCTTGCACGAACGCGACAAAACCCCAGTTGCCAACAGGCAACATACCGCGGTATGCAAAAAACAAGACCTGACCCCACTGTTGACCCCACTGTTGGCCGACTACTGAGATGCTATCTCGCCCAGGGCCTGCAGTAGGTGGTCCACGTCTTCGGCGGTGTTCATGCAGCTGAAGCTGGCTCTCACGGTGCCGTTCTGCAGGGTGCCGATGGTGCGGTGGGCGAGTGGCGAGCAGTGCAGGCCGGAGCGCACGCAGATGCCGTAGGCTTCGTCCAGCCGCGAGGCCAACTCCGACGAGGTAAAACCGTTGAGGTTGAATGACACGATGCCGATGCGCCGCTCCCACTCCCGAGGCCCGTAAACGGTGATGCCGGGGAGACGTGCGAGACCCTCGAGCAGCAGCCCCGTGAGCTCTTCCTCGTGGCGTCGGACCTCCTCCACCCCCCGCTCCAGGACGAACTCCACCCCGGCGCGAAGACCCGCCAGACCCCAGGCGTTGAGGGTCCCGCTTTCGTAGCGGTCGGGAAGGAAGTCGGGCTGCACTTCGCTCTCGGAACGGCTTCCCGTCCCCCCGTACAGCAGGGGCTCTATCTCACAGCCGGGTGCGATGCACAGGCCCCCGGTCCCCTGGGGTCCGAAGAGCTCTTTGTGACCGGTGAAAGCGAGGTATTGGATACCCTCGCTCTCCGGCGCGAGCGCAAGCCTGCCCGCGGTCTGGGCGGCGTCCACCAGCAGGGGGATGCCGTGCCGTTCCGCCAGCGCGGCGATGTCGCCTAAGGGCATCAACCCGCCGGTGACATTGGAGGCGTGGGTGCACGCGACGAGGCGGGTCTCGGGGCGGAGGGCTTCCTCCAGGGCGGACACGTCCAGAACGCCTTCCCGGGAGCACGCGACGACGGTGTAGGATATGCCCTCCCGCCTCGCCATGGCCTCCAGCGGGCGCCACACCGAGTTATGTTCCAGCGAGGTGATAACGGCATGCCCCCCCCGCGCGAGCACTCCCTGGATGACGACGTTCAGCGCCTCCGTCGCGTTCTTGGTGAAGGCCACGCGGGAGGGATCCTTCACGCCGAGCAGCCGGGCCACCGCTTCCCTTGCCCGTAGCACCTCGCGCCCCGCCTGCAGGGAACGGCGGTGCCCGCTGCGGCCGGGGTTGCCCCCCTTCTCGCGCGCGAAGCGGTCCATGGCCGCGTAGACCGCCTCCGGCTTCGGGTAGGTCGTCGCCGCGTTATCCAGGTAAATGTCCTGCAAGACCACCTCCATCCACGCCGTTGCGAACACGGATTATGATATCACGCGAGCCTGGAAGGGCGCTGGCGGAACCAGGGATGCGTGGGACGCGTCAAGAAGTCCTGTATTGCGGTTACGGCGCCCGGCCCGGTGCTGAGCCTGCGCGGTCAAGGAATATGACGCCGCGGACGATGTTTCAAGGGACTGGAGGATACGAGGGAATTGCATGAGTAAAGAGTCACCGGGAAAGCTGTTGTCCGTCCTGCTGGCGGCGGCCATGATGACTGCCGCCATCTTCTCCTGTGCCTTTCTGGCGGGAGGAACGGCGCTCGCCCAGGCGACCTTCAACGATATCTCGGACCAGCCGGCCGCCATACAGGAGGCCATCGAGTACGCGTGCGGGGCGGGGTACATGCAGGGCTTCGAGGACGGGGGCTTTCATCCCACCGAGGCCACTACCCGCCTCGACTGCGCCCGCGCCCTGGTCACCATCTTCGACCACACTGGCGAGGCGGCGGACCTCTCCATCACCTTCACCGACCTGCCCGCGGAGGACCCGGGCCATATCTGGGCCAACCTCGCGGTCAAGCACGGTCTCATGGACAGGCTCGCGGACGGCTCGTTCGCCCCGGCGCAGGAGGTGCTGTTCGAACGGGTGGCGCTGGGGACAGTGGAGGGTATGGGCTTGAGCGATGTCGCCGCAAACGTGAACACCCTTATCGGCGGTACCCCGCACTACGGCGGGGCGATGTCCGTTTTCATGGACCTCCGACTCAAGTACCGCTACAGCAAGGTCTGGCCGGGATCGGCCTATCCGAGGGGAGAAATGGCCCTCACCCTCCACCGCATCGACAAGGTTGACAGCTGGCGCCCCTGGTACGTGCGGGACTCGTTCCAGGCCGCACGATGCTCCCTGCCGGCGGCGTCACCGGAACAGCTGCAGACGGTTGGTTACGCCTTCGAGCGCCTTGGCTGCCCGTACCTGTACGGCGGCGAAAGGGATTCTGAGGGGGGCTTCGACTGCTCGGGCTTCGTCTACAACACGCTGTCCATACGCATGGGCTATCCCATGATGCGCGTGGCGGACGACCAGGCACGCGACGACCGCTATCTCTACGTCCCGAGGGGGGCCCTGGAGCCGGGGGACGCCCTGTTCTTCTACGACGAGGCCAACAGCGACCCGTCCGGATATATCGGCCACGCGGGCATGTACGTGGGCAACGGCCTCTTCATCCACTCCGGCAGCTCCAACGGCGGGGTCAGCATCGAATGCCTGGATAACAACGATTACTGGGATACCCATATCGCCTGGGGGAGAAGGGTGGTGGGTGGCCCCTACAACGACAGGTTCGACACCTGGCTGCTGCTCTACAACCCCTCGGAGGAGGAGCTTCCGGTCGACGTGCGCTACCTGCTGCCGCAGGACGAGCCGCAGACGCAGACCTATGTCCTTGCGCCGCACAGCCGCTACACCATCGGCGTCGATAACTATTACATCGACGACGAGGTCTCCATGGAGGTGACCTCCCCGGCGCCGGGAATCGTCTCGGAGCGGGCCATGTATTTCAACTACCAGGGATGGGCCGACGGCGGGCATGCGGCGGTGGGGACCTCGGAAGCATCGCTGCAGGGCTACTTCGCCGAGGGTTACACGGGAAGCGGCTTCCACACCTGGCTGCTTCTGGCCAATCCCACGGACAGCGAGGCGCAGGTGGAGGTCACCTATCTCCTCGAGGGGGGAGAGCCCCTGGTGAAGACCTATCGCCTGGCCCCATCCAGCCGGTTCACCGTCCTGGTCAACGACGTGGACGGGCTGCCTGCCGGCAACGTCGGTATGAGCTATCGCTCCCTCAACGGGGTCGCGGTGGCGGCGGAGCGGGCGGTTTACTTCAACTACAGGAACAAGCGAGACGGCCATTGCTCCCAGGCCATCAGCGAGACCTCTCAGAAGCTCTACCTGGCCGAGGGCTACACCGGGGGAGAGTTCGACACCTGGATACTGCTGGCCAATCCCAACCAGGAGCCCGCCGAGGTTGAGGTCTCCTACCTGGTTCAGGGCGGCGAGAACGTCACCGAGAGGAGGAGCGTTCCGCCCCGGTCGCGCCTCACCATCTTCGCCGAGGACATGGTCCGGGACGATTCCTTCGGCGTCACTATCACCTCCCTCAACGGCATGGGCATAGTGGCGGAGCGGGCCATGTACTTCAATTACGGCGGCGGGATGAGGGGCGGCCACTGCTCGGCGGCGATAAAGGAGCCGAGAACGAGTCTGTGCCTGGCCGAGGGCTACACCGGCGGGGATTTCGAGACCTGGATACTGCTGGCCAATCCCAACGCCGAGCCGGCCAGGGCAAGCCTCACCTTCGCCAGGGAGGGCGCCACCGAGATCGTCAAGGACGTTACCATACCGGCCCTCTCGCGCTTCAGCCTGCGGGCCGACGATGTCCCGGGCTTGGAGGCCTGCTCCTTCTCCACCCGGGTCGATGCGGACGTGCCCCTGTTCATGGAGCGCTCCATGTACTTCTACTACAAGGGTTACTCGGGCGGGACCAACTGTCCCGCTCTGGACGGCCCCTCCGAGCACCGTTTCTTCGCCGAGGGATACACCGGCGGGTAGAGGCGGTCCGCGCTGTGGGAAGGAGTGGATCCTGGACGTGAGCACATATGACCATCAGCCTGACCTGGAGGAGTTCGAGGCCCTGGTCGAGGAGGCGCTGGCGGGTTTTCCCGAGGAATTTCAGAAGCTGGCCTTCGACAACGTAGCCATTGTGGTGGAGGACATAGCCTCCGCCGCCGACGCAGCCAGAGCCGGCGTGCGTGACCCCATGCAGCTGATGGGCATGTACACCGGGGTGCCCTACACGCAATGGGGCAGGGACCACTTCGCGCACGCCCCCGACGTCATCAGGATATACCGCCTGCCCATACTGGCCGAGCTGCGCGAGGGGGAGGACGTACGCGAGAAGGTGCGCGGCGTGGTGCGGCACGAGCTGGCCCACCGCGCCGGGCTGGACGACGACCGCCTGCGCGAACTAGGAGCATATTGATTGTTGTGCCCGAGCCCGGGGGTAACGGTCTTCGCTCCCTGGTTCTTATCAGGCCCGGGGCCTCCAGGTAACGGTCCCGCTCGCAAAGCCTCGCGGAGACCGACCTGGTAGTTCCCCGGGCTAGTGGCAGTGCAGATGAGTTCGCTCGGACCGACCCCCGGTACTCGGGCAGTTCGTTAGCTATGAGGTGTTTGCCGATAACGCTGCGCCGAGGGCGCCGACGATCTGCGGATTCTCGGGCACGAGCAGGGGGACGCCGAGCCGGTGTTCCAGCAGGGACCTCAGGCAGGGATTGCGCGCCACCCCTCCCGCGAAGACAACCTCCCGCTTCACCCCGACCCGCTTGAGCAGTGAAACGGCGCGGTCGCAGATGGCCTCGTGCAGGCCGCGGGCTATCTCGGGCCGGGGTGTGCCGCGGGCAATGAGCCCGGTCACCTCGGACTCGGCGAAGACCGTGCACATGCTGGAGATCTTGACCTCGGCCTCGGTCTCCAGGGCGATGCGGCCCATCTCCTCCAGGGAGAGCCCCATGGCCGCCGCCATCACCTCCAGGAACTTACCCGTTCCGGCGGCACAGCGGTCGTTCATCTGGAAATCGGCCACCTTGCCCCCGGGGGCCAGCGAGATGGCCTTGGTGTCCTGTCCGCCGATGTCCAGGATGGTGCGGCACTCCGGAAAGAACTCGTGACATCCGAGGGCGAAGGCCTTGATCTCCGTGATGGTGCGGTCGGCAAAATTTGCCTGGGCCAGGTGCCTGCCGTAACCGGTAGCCACCAGCAGGTCGAAGCCGCGGTCCTCCAGGAGCACGCGGCACTGCTCCAGGGGATCGAAGGTGGTCTCCACCACCTCGCTGTGCCTTATGCCGCCGCCGTCCATCTCCACCAGGGCGATGGTGCGCGAACCTATGTCCAGTCCGGCTATGGTCATCGTTACCCTACTCTCCTTCCGCAAGCTTGTTCCCGGAGCGGCTCACAGGTAACAAGACGGCTCCCCCGGTAACGATCCCGGGGGAGTACGCACTTCAATTCTACAATATACCAGGTGAGCCTTTACGGCTACCGGCATGCAATATCAGGGCGCGAGGGCTCAAGCTTTCTCTGCGCACCCCACCATCTCGATGAGCGCCTGGATGCGCGTGGTGAGCTGACCCGTGTCCTCGCTGCTGTAGTCCGTCTCCAGGTAGAGGAACGGCACCCCCTCTTTTTCCATCTCCCGTTGCACACTGAAAGCCTCTACGGTATAGGGGTCGCAGAACTGCAGGGAGTAATGGACCACCGCGTCGATATCGTAGTCTTCCACCAGCTGCTTTATGTGCTCTATGCGCTCCCGGTTAGGGGTGAAGATGGCGCAGTGTATGTTGAGGTAGCGGTCCGCGATATTGTCCAGCAGGGCCTCCGTGTCCGCGGCGTCCTCTTCCACGAGGTTGTCGAAGTAGCGTATGCCCGTGCACATCTCGTCCATTGCCACCACGGCGCCGGAGGTCTCTATCAGTGTGGCTACCTTCCAGTTGGGCAGGGCCATGGGGCACCCGGAGAGCAGGATGCGCGGGCGGTGTGCGCCCCCGATGGACACCCCCGCCTTTTTCCGCTCCTCCAGCTCGTCGCATAGAGCGTTGATCTTCTCCGTCAGGCGCGCGGGATCGTCGTAGAAAGCTATCTGGTCGATGAGCAGCGCGTCGCGTCCGGAGATGACCGGGGGGTCGCTCTTGCGCAGCTCTTCCAGGCGCAGCAGGGCCTTGCGCTTCTCGTTTACCAGGCGGATCGCATCGCGGATCTGCTTCTCCCCGATCTTCTTTCCGGTCATCTCCTCCATGCGCTCCAGCATGCGCCGTATCTCTTTGCGCCAGAGGTCACGGTCGTGCTCCAGTTTCATCTGGGGGACCTCCATTATATGCACGGGTTGGAGTTCCCCCAGCATCTCGAAGTACTTCTTTTTTCCGTCGCAAGTGGTCTCTCCGACCAGGAGGTCGCATGACTCGATATACGGGCATACCTTCGCTAGCTTGAACCCGAGGGAGGACTTGATGAGGGCGCAGATGTTGCGGGGCAGGTATTTTTCCGCTTCCTCCGCCGCTACCTGCGCTCCGGCGCAGAGCCCCACGCATATGCCTCCCGCGGCGATGATCAGCTCCTCGGGGACGTAAGTGCAGAAGGTGCCCACCACCACAGCGCCAGCTTCGCGGTGCTCGACCAGTTCCTTGATACGCAAGCCGTGCACCTCAGAGAAAACGAAATCGAAATACTCCATGCCCCCGGGGCGACCCTCCTGGCTGAGGATATTCTCTTCGTACATGGGCGGGAGTACCTCCAGCAAACCGTCGTGGGCGTCCAGGTCGATCCCGAGCTCTTTCCACATGTCGTGATAATCCGTCATGATACCTCCTGTTGCGTTCTTTTTAAACCCAGCGCGAGCGGTACGGTTCCACGCCCGCATAGATGACATCTGCCGCGTCTAAAGCCTTCTGCGCCGCGCCGGCCAGCTCGCAATCGATGCGCAGCGATATGCCGCAATCGACGCTGAACTCTCGTGGAGTGTTGATCACGGAGTGTTTGATCCCCGCTTCCTCGAGGGCTTTCTCACCGCTTAAAGCCTGATGGGTGGAGTTGAAGAGGACGACGAGGCAATTGTGATCGTTCATAAAGATTACTAATCCTTATCATAAGTATAGATTATAGGCTGGATTATAGCGATAAGGAAAGGTATGCGCAACCGCACGCCTCGACGGATGTGTTCGCCCCGCTCCGGGTGCAGGGGAAACGGCCTGGATGTCCCGGTCAGGCAGCTTCCTTCGGCAGGTTCTGCAGCGCCTGCGGGTTCTCCACGGAAGCCAGGTCGCCAAGTTCCTCGCCCAGGTATTTCGCCTTGATGAGGCCGCGCACTATCTTGGCGGAGCGGGTCTTGGGCAGGGCGTTGACGAAATGTATATCCTGGGGCCGATAGGCCTTTCCGGCCGTCTCGCAGACCTTTGACATGATGCTGTCCTTGAGATCGTCCCCGGGGTGGAAGCCGTCCTTGAGGATGACGAAGCACACGATAGCCTCGCCCCTGGTGTCGTGTGGGACCCCGATCACCGCTGCCTCGGAGACCGCCTCGTGCTCGATGAGGGCCGCCTCGATCTCCGCCGGGCCGGTGCGGCGCCCGGAGACCTTGATGGTGTCGTCGGAGCGGCCGTGCAGGAACCAGAAGCCGTCGGAGTCCACCGAGGCCCAGTCCCCGTGGTACCAGATGTCCGGCCAGCGAGACCAGTAGGTCTCGATGTAGCGCTCGGGGTCTCGCCAGAAGCCGCGAGTCATGGACGGGGCCGGCTTGGTGGCGACCAGGTGCCCCTTCTCTCCGCGCACCGGCTTGCCGTCGTCGTCGAATACGTCGACGGCCATGCCCAGTCCGGGCCCCCTGAGGGTGATGGGCTTGAGCTCGGTGATGGGCAGGGGTGAGAGGAAGCAGCCTATTATCTCGGTGCCGCCGCTGATGTTGATGATGGGAAGCCTTCCCTTTCCCACCCTCTCGAAGAACCACTCCCATGACTCAGGGTCCCAGGGCTCCCCGGTGGAGCCGAGCAGGCGGAGGCTGGAGGTGTCGTGCCTGTCTATCATGTCCTCCCCGAAACGCATGAGCATGCGGATGGCGGTGGGCGAGATGCCGAACGTGGTGATCTCATGGCGTTCAACCAGTTCCCAGAGGCGGTCGGGTTCGGGGTAGTCGGGAACGCCCTCGAAGATCAGGAAAGTGCCCCCGAAGTTCATGACCCCTATGATCATCCAGGGCCCCATCATCCAGCCGATGTCGGTTAGCCAGAAGAAGACGTCGTCTTCCTTGACGTCGAAGTAATATCCCAGTTCCTTGCAGATCTGGGCCAGGCAGCCGCCATGGGTATGCACCGTGCCCTTGGGCTTGCCGGTGGTCCCGGAGGTGTAGATCATGAGGGCGTAGTCCTCGGAATCCATTTCCTCCGTGGGGCATTCCTCGGGGAGGTCCCGCAGGTAAGCGTCCATGAGTACGTCGCGCGCGGGGTCGTAGGGGAAGGACAGCCCGAGATGATCGAATACCAGCACCTTGCGCACCGACGGGACTTGCCTCAAAGCCTCGTCCGCGTTCTCCTTGATGGGGTAAGTCTTCCCCCTGCGCAGGGAGCCGTCCGCGGTGATGAGCACCTTCGCCCCGGCGTCCCGGAGGCGGGCCGCCACCGGCTGAGGTCCGAAGCCGGAGAAGATGGGGATGGCTATGGCGCCGATCTTGAAGCAGGCAAGGAGGGAGAAGACGATCTCGGGAATCATGGGCATGTAGATGCCGACGACGTCGCCTCTCTCTATGCCCGCGTCGCGCAGCGCCCGGGCCATCCTGCACGTCTCCGCGTACGCTTCCTTGTAGGTATAGCTGCGCACGGCCCCGCCGTCGCCCTCCCAGATGAAGGCCGTCTTGTCCTTGACGGGCGTCTCCATGTGCTTGTCCAGGCAGTTGAGGACGATGTTGGTCTTCCCGCCCACGTACCACTTGGCCCAGGCGGCCCCGTCCGACGTGTCCAGGACGCTTTCGTACGGCCTGTACCAGTGGACGTCCAGGTCCTCCATTATGGCGTCCCAGAACCATTCCAGCTCGTCCGTGCTTCTATTCACCAGCTCCTCATAGTCACATATGCAGTGTTTGCGCATAAACCTGGTGATATTGGACTTCTCGATGTAGTCTCCATATGGCTTCCAGACGACCTCGCTCATGGGCTTTTCCACCTCCCGCTACTCGCTGCCGATTTACGGCGGATCAACAGGCGCTGCGTCTCCTCTCCATAGCCGGTTCCGGATGATCGCAGGCCTTCGTGCCGGGCCATGACCTCACGAATGCCGGATAGCAGAGGAAATGTGCCAGATGAACGGGCGTGTTTGCCCGGTAGGGTCCCAGGCTGCTGCGGGCGCGGCCGACGGGTCGGCCTCCCTGGACCACGGGAGCGATTGCCAGATCTTTCATGACCGTTATCCTCCCTTCTGGTGATGCGGTCAAAGTCAGGCCGCCAGAAGCGGCAACCCAAGGAAGAGGCGCTCCACGTCTTCGTCGCTGAAGCGAGCCAGCTCCAATACCTCGTTTTCGCTTTCGCGGACCTCATCCACGAAAGGCAGCCCCAGGTACCACCTCTCGACCTCGAAATCACTATACATTTTCATCACCTGTTTCTCGAAAGAGATATAACTCCTATGAAAAGAATATAATTTAGAAACAACCATGTCAATAATCTACCTCATATTTAACACTAATGGCCTTAAAGCTAACATGCTTCGAGAATATAGAGAAAGAAAACGCAGGCAAGCACATCATCGGAGCCGCATCTTATTCAATGGGCTCAATAACGCGGAGAATAATATCAATATCAGTTTCACCGAGACCAGTATTCGCGACATACCTGCCATTATCGAGAAACGACCTCAAGAAGACCCGTATTCATTTGCCTTATCATGGTATGTAAGACTATATTTTCTTTAGGCACTGTATTCTCGACACTAAGGGGGTTTAGCATGGAGGATATCGGCGCAAAACTGAAGGAGCTGAGGCAGAGCAGGAAACTCACTATCCGAAAGGTCTCCGAGGGGACGGGGTTTTCCATCTCTTTCCTGAGCAAGCTGGAGAACGGCAAGAGCAGCATCACCATAAAGAACCTCATCAAGCTGACGAACTTCTTCGGCGTGACCTTAGCGGACGTTTTCTCCGGGGAGACCGCGCGCAAGATCGCCTTTCGCAGGGAGGAGCGGAAGAGGGTGGACAGCCCCGAGTCGGTCACCCTCGAGCTGCTCGTGGACGAGTCGGGGGTCGAGATGGAGCCCCTCCTCGGCACCTTCAAGGCGCATGCCAGGTATAGAGATCCGATAGAGCACGGCGGCGAGGAGTTCGCCATGGTGATAAAGGGCGAGTTCCGCTTCGAGTTGGGCAGCTCCGCCCATCACCTCCGCGAGGGGGATTGCGTCTATTTCCAGGGGGCGCAGTCGCACAGCTGGGAGAACATCTCCGGGGAAGAGGGCAGGCTGCTCATGGTTATAACCCCGCCCAGCGTCTGACCTCCCGCACGCCCTGCCCACTGGAAAAACCGCTTCGCGTGCCCGGCTTGTTTATTATCCGCGCCAGAGGAAATGATTTACATAGAGGATCGCGGATTGTCCTTCCTTGCGGAAAGCCGGCCGTCGTGCGGCCCCGATCAGAAAGGGGATGAAATGGAGAGAGAGAATTCAAACACAGCGGGAGAGGAGGCCTTCAAGAGGCTGCGTATCTATAACGCCGTCATGGGGGTTTTTCACCTCGCGCAGGGGATCCTCATGCTGGTACTGAGCAACGCGACCTCGCTCCCCCTCACCACCAGCTACCTCAAGGGTGATCACTTTGCGGGAGGCCAACTGCCCGCCCCCAGCACGGTGGCAAACCTGAGGTTGGGCCCCATGGTGGCGGCGTTCCTGCTCATGAGCGCTCTGGCCCATCTGCTGCTAGTGATGCCCGGTATCTTCGAGTGGTACGTCAGGAACCTCAAGAGGGGGATCAACCACGCGCGCTGGATAGAGTATTCCTTCAGCGCCTCGCTGATGATAGTGATCATCGCCATGCTCTCCGGCGTCTTTGACCTGAACGCCCTCATCCTCATCTTCTTCATGAACATGATGATGATCCTCTTCGGCTGGATCATGGAGCTGCACAACCAGACCACGGAGAGGACCAACTGGACCTCGTTCTATTTCGGCTGCCTGGCGGGGATAGTGCCATGGGTGGTCATCGCCCTTTATTTCTTCTCGGCGGTCGCCAGTCCGGAGGCGGGCGTTCCCACCTTCGTGTACTTCATCCTCCCCATCCTCTTCGTGTTCTTCAACAGCTTCGCCGTGAACATGGTCCTGCAGTACAAGAAGGTGGGGAAGTGGAGGGACTATCTCTTCGGCGAGAGGATATACATCCTCCTGAGCCTGCTCGCCAAGTCGGCGCTGGCGTGGCAGGTCTTCGGCGGCGCGCTGCGCGGCTCCTGAAAGGAGGCCGTTCAGCCGCGGGCCTCGGGGAAGGTGCGGCCTCCGGGGACCGGTGGCCTGCAGGCCCTCAAGACAGGCGGTTGATGAACTCGATGCAGCGGTCCACGATAAGCTGCTGGTCGTTGTCCAGGGTGGCCACGTGGTAGGAGTTCTCCAGCCACACCAGCTCCTTGTCGGTGGAGCTGACGTTCTCGAGGATGAACGGTCCGTTAGCCGTTGACACCACGTGGTCTTCCCGGGACGAGAAGATGAGGATGGGCGCGGTGATCCTGGCGATATCCGCCTTCGTCACCTTCATGAGCTGGTAGAGTTCGGCCGCGGCCGCCACCGGCACCTTGTCATAGCACGATTCCTCGGCGTCGGGGTTCTTTATGTCACTCCCCACCCCGGGGATGGTCTTGAGCACGTACTTGACCACCGGCGTAAGCGGCATCATGGGATTGAGCTTCGATACCGCCGCGTTGATGGGCATGAGGCCGGCCACCTCGTCCGCGTAGCGCTCTCCCAGGAAGCAGGTGATGGTCCCGCCCATGGAGAGGCCGGTGACGAACACCTTATCGCAGCGCTCAAGCAGCTCCTGCAGGGCTTTTTCCGCTTCCCCCGTCCATTCCCGCCACGTGCGCGTGCCCATGTCCTTCACCGTGGTGCCGTGCCCGGGCAGTCGCGGCCCCAGCACCGTGAAGCCCGCGGCCGCCAGCTTCTCCCCCAGGGGCAGCATGCTCTGCGTGCAGCCGGTGAAGCCGTGCACCACCAGCACCCCCGTCTTTCCGCCTTCGAACGAAAACGGTTCGGCATCAGGCCATACTTCCTCGGCCATCTTCCCCTCCTTTTTCCGGGCGGCGAATCATCGCCTCTACCTTTCGTGCACCCGATCCCACGGCCCCCGCCGGAGCCAGGCTCGCGGGGCCCGCTTCCCGGTGGCCTAATCCCCGGCCTCGCAGGCCATGTCCTCCCTCGCCCAGTCGAGGCTGCGTTCCACGGCACGTCTCCAGTCCCGGCGCATGATAGACACGCGCTCGCCGGCGGAGGAGTCCGGCATGGCCTCGCGGTCCAGCTTCCAGCGCTCCTCCACCTCCCGCATGCTCTCCCAGAAACCCGTGGCGAGGCCCGCCAGCAGCGCGGCTCCCAGCGAGGTGGTCTCGGAGATCACCGGGCGGCGCACGGGCACACCCAGGAGGTCGGCCTGGTATTGCAGGAGCATGTCCATGACGCTGGCACCCCCGTCCACGCGCAGCTCCTTGAGCGGGACCGATGCCTCGTCGCGCATGACCTCCACCACGTCGGCGGTCTGAAGGGCCATGGACTCGATGACGGCGCGGGCGATATGCGATCGGTTCGTCCCCCTGGTCATGCCGATGAGCAACGCGCGGGCCCCGGGGTCCCAGTGCGGCGCCCCCAGGCCCACGAAGGCGGGCACGAAGTATACGCCGTCGGTGTCATCCACCTGCGCGGCCAGCTCGTCGACCTCGGAGGCGTCATCGATGATGCGCAGCCCGTCGCGCAGCCAGTTGACGGCCGCCCCGGTGATGAAGATGGCGCCCTCCATGGCGTAGGTCACCCGGCCCCCCATGGACCAGGCCACCGTGGTGAGCAGCCCCTTCCTGGAGATACGGGGCTCCCCCCCTATGTTCATGAGCACGAAGCTCCCCGTGCCGTAGGTGTTCTTGGTCATGCCGGGATGAAAGCACGCCTGCCCGAAGAGAGCCGCCTGCTGGTCGCCGGCGACACCGGCGATGGGCGCGGTGATGCCCAGGAAGGACTCCGGGTCGGTCTCCCCGAACACGCCGCACGATTCCTTTACCTCGGGGAGCATGGACATGGGGATGGAACACATGGACGCGAGCTCGGGGTCCCAGGTGAGGTCGCGGATGTTGAAGAGCAGGGTGCGGCTGGCGTTGGAGACATCGGTGGCGTGGACGCGTCCCCCGGTGAGGCGGTAGATGAGCCAGGAATCCATGGTGCCGAAACACAGCTCTCCGGCTTCCGCGCGCCTCGCTATCTCCGGCTCGTTCTCCATGACCCAGGTCAGCTTGGTCCCGGAAAAATATGGGTCCAGCACCAGGCCGGTCTTCTCCCTCACCGTGTCCTCCAGGCCTTCCTCCACGCAGCGGCGGCAGATATCGGCGCTGCGCCGGCACTGCCAGACGATGGCGTTGCGCACCGGCTCCCCGCTCTCCCGGTCCCATATCACCGTGGTCTCGCGCTGGTTGGTGATCCCTACCGCCATGACGTCCGCCGCCCCGGCCCCGGCTTCCGCGAGGGCGCGGCGCGCCGCCTCCAGGGTGCGCTGCCATATCTCCTGGGCATCGTGCTCGACCCAACCCGGCTGGGGGTAATGCTGCTTGAATTCCAGGGATACGCTGGAGAGAGGCTGCTGGTCGCGGTCGAAGCACATGCACTTGGTCCCGGTCGTTCCCTCATCGATGGCGAGGATGATCATGTGACCTCCAGTGCTGCGTTCAGCCCTCATCAGGAAGGGCGCCTCCGGCGGACCCGTCTTCGTATGCCGCGGGCGTCGCTGTATCCTCGAAGTCCATGCTCGCCTGGGGGGCGGGCTCCCCGTCAGGCTCGACACGGCCTCCCGCCGCCGGCCTGCGGTCAACAAAACGGCGTTCGCGGCTCCTGGTATCCAGCCCCAGACGCTCCAGCAAGCCCGTGAGGCTGTGAAAGACGATGCGCGTGGGCGCTATCTCGACCTCCCTCTGCAGCAGTTCCTGCAGCTCCTTCTCCACGAAGTCCTTCGACATGCCCTCGGCGGGCGTGATGTGGAGATAGAGCTCGTCGAGGTCGTAAGGATCGTCGTTGTGTTTGCGTATCTCGAGCTGCCATTCGAGCACGTCCTTGTGCCCGGAGAGCAGGGGGTAGAAGGCGTTGAGGTCGACCAGGGTCCCCTTGAGCTTGGTCAGCTCGAACTCCTTGTAGTACGAGGAGCGGATGATATCCGTCCCCAGTCGCGGCAGGGAGCGGCCGCAATGCGGGCAGGGAGACATGTTCAGGCCGCCTTTCGCGATGTCCCCGGTGCGGAAACGCAGCAGGACGCTGCCCCTCCAGTCGAGGGCGGTGTAGACTATCTCGCCGCTCTCCCCGGGTTCCAGGCGGTATCCGCTGTCGGGGTCGATCACCTCGATGATCTCCATGTCGGGGAAGAGATGGTAACCCGATCCCTCGTCCTTGGACATGGCGGAAGCCCGGCATTCGCTCCAGGCCACCCTCCCCTCGGTGAAGCCGTAGGTGGAGGCCACGGCCGCCTTCTCCGCTCCCACCTTGGCCAGCAGTTCCTGGATCTTTCCCTTGAGCCCGACGGGCAGGCGGTCGCCGCCCATGATCAGGGTATGCAGGCTCGAGAAATCGCGCCCGTCGCATGCCGCGAGGCGCAGCAGGTGATAGGCATAACTCGGCGTCGCCGTGAGCACCGTGCCCTGGAGCCGCTCCAGCGCCTCCAGGATGCGGTGGGTGCCGAGGATACGGCCGCCTCCCGTATGCAGGGCGGGTACCCCCATCGCCTCGGTGGCGAAATAGGTCATCCAGAAGGCGAGGTGGGGAGAAAAGGGGAAGGCGTTGATGAGCAGGTCGTCGCGTTTCAGCTCCAGCAGCTCGAACAGCCTCCTTCCCGCCTCGCGCATGCGCCTGAGGTCGTAGCCCGTGTAGACGATGGGAGTAGGCAGGGCCGTGCGCCCGATGGTGAAGTGATAATGGACGGGGAGGAACTCGTCGTCGATGAGCCGGTCAAAGCCCTTCTTGCCGTGCGTGAGCCTCGAGTACGCCAGCTTGAGACGCCGGTATGCCCCGACCGACTCCCCGCGTTGCGGCGGCGGCTGCAACACCACCGAAAAAGGTATTGCGGGATCCTCGGGCAGGGGAGCGATGTCCGCCTTGGTGGTGAAGGGTATGGATGCGAGGTCCCGCGTCGTCCTGATCGCGTTCGGCTTGATGCGGTTGTAGTCGAAGAGCTCGTGATAGTAGGGGCTGTTGGGATAGACCATTTCGCGGATGTAACGGACCAGGTGCTGTTCCTGTGCAGCCAGGTACTGCTTGGCCGGCAGGTGGTCCCAGAGTGTCTTCGGCATATGCGCTCGTCCTCCCCCTATATCCAGGTGCTTTGCGAAGAAATGCAGGCTCGTCCCAAGCCTCGTTCCTGAATACCGATAGTATCATGAAAGCAAGGCTTTATGCAGCACGACCTGCATATGAACATGCGAACGATGCGGGGGGGCTCGAGGGAGGAACCTGCGCGGGAAACGAGGATACGGCCCGGGGAACGAACGCGGTCTCCATACCGGGCAACGCGGCGGGAAGGAAGCAGCAGGGCGCAAGGCAAGGGACGCGGTTTCCCGCGCCCCGCTTCAGATCACGCCTTCCCCCTCCAGGGAGGGGCTTCGGCTCTTCAGGTGGCCCCGAGGGGCCAGGGTCTGCAGCCCTCCGAACAATGAGCCACGCGCGGAAGCATGAAGCGTTTCATCTCGGCACCTCCTTCCTGCGCGGCATGACCCGGCATCAGCCGGGTATTCGCCGCAGTCATGTCCTCTTCAATATATGATGCCTGTTCGTTTTCTCGCGCATGGATCCGAGGGGAACGCAACGCTCCCTCAGTTGATCCGGTAGCATATCTCGCATTCGCCTACGACGCCGTTCTTACGCACTTCCCGCAGGCTCGCCTTCCGTCCGGAAACCCGCGATATGGAGAAGAGTCCCGTGGGCACTATGGGACACAGGGTCGTCTCGCCCTGAGCCCGCAGCAGCTCGTTGCCGTGGCAGATATGGCACCCGGTGACCCCGATGCTCAGGTCGTCTCCCTCGCCCTTTACCTCCACGTCCTCACAGAAGCGCAGCTCCTTCTCCAGGTACTCCTCCAGGGCCTGGTTGAACGCCTCGCCCTCCAGCCTGGTCCCGGTCCGGGCGCGGAATTCCTCCGCCCATACGGACCCGATCCTCGACTTGACCTTTTCCACTTCCTTGGCGTTTGCCTTCACCACGGCGCGGTGGTACTTCTTGAAGAACTCGCGATCCATCTCCTCCATCTACATCCTCCTCCGTATCGACTCAGACCATCTTCACAGCGCCCAGTTCGCAGGCGTGGGAGCAGTCGCCGCAGAGGCGGCACTTCTCCAGGTCTATCTCTATCCTGCATTTTCCTCCCGCGCCGTTTCCGCCCGCGATGACGCTGAAGGCTCCATGCTTGCACAGCCTGGCGGCCTTGCACTCCGTGCAGCGTTCCGCGATATCGCATTTTTCCCTATCTATCCAGGGCATTTTGCTCAGCATTTGTCATCTCCTCATATACCTATGGGGGTATATTAACCTGGGCGGATGCTTCGCGCGATGATCTTAGTCAGGGAGCGTGCTCGCCGCGACATCAGTGCTTGAAGGCAACCATGGGACGCGCGGGGTTTAATCGAGGACGAAATGTGGTAGATTAAATATACAAAGAAGCTGGAAATCAGCTCCCGAGAACAAGCGAGATTGCGGGGATCTCCGCGGCATATGCAGAGATAGGCTTTTCTCGGGAGCTGTCTTATTGGGGCGCCCGAGCCCGGAGGTGACTTTCTCACTATGCTTTTCTTCCAGTCCGGTGCCTCCAGGTAACGGTCTCACTCGCAAAGCCTCGCTGCGACCGACCTGGTAGTTCCCCGGGCTGGCGACGGTCAAGCAGACGGAAGGCTCACCTATGCCTTCAACTCACCTCTTTCAGGATGCCGATCAGGCCGACCCGCTGCCATCTGCCTGATCTTAGTGGGGTAGTGCGGATGAAGAGATCTCCTAAAGGGCGGTGCGCAGTATGTGGACCAGGTCTTCGAGCACCGAGTCGCGGGGATTGGAGGAGCGCAGACGGGTGTTCAGGAACGCGTCCGCGGCCAGGGTCTCCACGCTCGTTTCCGCCACCCCCGCCTCTTTCAGGGTCGAGGGGACGGGAAGGACGGAGACGAGCTGCTGCACGGCCCCGGCGGCCTCTTCCGCCGCGCGCGGGGCGGGAAGCCCAGACACGTTCTGGCCCATGGCCACGGCCAACTCGCGGTAGAGTTCCGGGCAGGTCTCGAGGTTGAACCGCATCACGTGGGGCAGGAGGATGGCGTTGGCTTTGCCGTGGGCAAGGCCGAAGCGCGAGCCGACGGCATGGGCAAGCGCGTGGGCCAGCCCGAGGCTGGCGGAGGTAAAGGCCATGCCCGCCATGAAGGAAGCCAGGGACATGCCTTGGCGCGCCTCCTTGTCCGAGCCGTCCGCGCAAGCCCGCTCCAGGTTCGCGAAGATGAGCTGCGCGGCCTTGAGAGACAGCGCCCGCGTGGGCTCCCAGGCGCGGCGTGATACAAAGGACTCTACCGCATGGGTAAGGGCGTCCATGCCCGTCGCCGCCGTCAGCCCGGGGGGCATGGTATAGGTCAGTTCGGGGTCGATGAGGGCGAGCACGGGGTAGAGGTTCTGGCTGACGATGGACATCTTCATATGGCGCTTGCCTCCGGTCAACACGGCCGCCCAGGTCACCTCGCTGCCGGTCCCCGCCGTGGTGGGTACGCAGATGAGAGGCACGGAACGGCGTGGTATATGCCCCACGCCCTCCCACGAGGCTATCTCGCCCTCGTTGTTCATCCTGGCGGCCACGATCTTGGCGGCGTCCATGGGGCTGCCGCCCCCCAGCCCGATGACGAAATCGCACCCCTTTTCGCGAGCGAGCGCAACGCCCCTCTCCGCCGTCTCCACGCTGGGATCGGATTCCACCTCGGCGAAGTGAGAGACGGTTATGCCCCCGCCGCGCAATTCCTTGAGCAGGGTCTCGACGGCAGCGCAGCGCGAGGTGGGACCGCCGCCGGTGACCAGGAAGGCATGTTTTCCGAAGCTTTTCGCGAAGGCGCCTATATCAGCGAGGCATCCCTCTCCGAATACCACCTGAACCGGGAAGCGGTAAGTGTTCGTGGTCAAGGTCCTCCCCCTCAGCATTATTGTGGGATGTATCGACGGCGCACGGGCATAAGTTTAGCCGCCGGGAAGGGCGAGGGTCACAACCCCTCGAATATTCTATTGTCGATGATATATCGTGTCCCTGATCGGGCCGAATCGGGTGGACATAGTGGTTATAGCCTGTGACCTCGGTGACGCAAGTGACGTCTGGGGTCTTGTCGTCGTGCGCTAATACGGGGGAGGTGCAGACGGATTTGAACGAAAGAGACAAACCCACCACCTTCGATGCTTCCCTGCTGCTCGATGGCGAGGATAGGATCCTCGAGGGGAACAGGGATGCCGAGGTGTTTCTGGAGAAACCCCTGGAGGAAGTGCGGAAGGCTACCCTGCAAACGGCGAATCCGCAGCTGCATGCGGCCTTGAAGGAGCTTCTGGCCAAGACCCGGCGTGGCCGGGGCGTGGAGGACTACGCCATGGCCTACAAGGTCGGAAAGCGCCTCATGAGGTTGAACATCAACATGTCGCCTTACCCCCTCGAGGCCCTGGGCGCGACGGGCACGCTCGTGACCATCAGCAGCGTTGGCATGCGCCCCATGCCGGAGCGGCGCGCGCCGAAGGAGGAGGAGCTGCCCGCTCCCGAGGAAACCCTCGGCCTTCCCCAGCTCCTGGGGATAATGCCCGAGCCGGCCTTCATCCTCGATCTCGATGCCAATTTCACCTATGCCAACCCCGCGATGTGCGCCGTTCTCGGGCACGAGGAGGAGGAACTCGTGGGGCGTCCCCTCTCGTTCTTCATGCGCCGCGAGGACGCCAGGAAGGCCCTGGATACACTGGTGGAGGCGGCCCGCTCCGCGCCCTGGCGCGGCGAGCTCGAGTTCAACCGCAGCGATGGCGGCATCTCTTTCGTGGCCGTGACCATAGATGCTCTCAAGGCGGGGCGCGGAAAGGTGAAAAGGCTGCTGGGGATCGGCAGGGACTTCACCTCGGAGGCACGCATACGCAGGGAAAGGGAGGACGAACTGCAGAGGGTATGGAGCCTGCTCGAGAAGGTGGGGCTGGCGCTGGCCTGTTTTACCCCGGACTTCCGGGTTACCCTCCTAAGCCAGTCGGCGGAGGAGGTCCTGGCGACATCAAGCGACCGTGCCATAGGGACGCCGCTTCCCGACCTCTTCCCGGACGAGAGCCGCAAGGAAGTGGCGTCCCTCCTGGAGAAGGCGGTTGCGGGGGATGAGATCAGGGATGTCGTGGTGCACGTGGGCAGGAAGAAGAAACGTCGCGCCTTCTTCATGAGCGTCAAGCCGGCCGTGGTGACGGGAGGCGCGGCGCGGGAATACATGGCCATCCTGAGAGAGGCTGCACACCAGCTCTCGGAGATGGAGGAGGCGGAAGCTCTGCTCAAGGTCTCCCGGAGAAAAGAGAAGATCATGGAGCTGGGGCTGCATACGGTGGGGTCCCGGGAATTCGTGGAGAGTTGCCTGCGTGACCTGCAGGAGGAGCTCGGGTGTGCCGCGGCGGCTCTCTTCACCATAGTGCGGAGCACGGCGTTATTGCGGGCGCAGATCGGACTCGAGGATGGGGAGGCAAAGGCGCTCGCCGACCTGAGGTTGAGACCGGGACATGCCAGGCTGTGCGGGATGCTGGTGAAGCTTCAGGTCGAGATCCATGGCGGCGTCCCCCGCAGGGGGTGGGACGAGGTCCACTCCCTGATCGAGAGGGCGGACGTCCTCCTTCCCATACTCCGCGAGAGGAGATGGCGCGGCATCACCGTGTTTCCCCTGCGGCGCGAGGGGCGGGCGATCGGCGCCATCGCCCTCGCGGACTGCGACCAGGTGAAAATGGAAATGGTAGAGGACATGGCCTTTACCGCCGTCGGTGAGGCCGTGGCGTCGGTCCTTGCCGCGCTGGAAGAGAGGGACGCGGGGTCCCACCCCGCTGGAGGGGAAGGAGGGCATCAGGCCGGCGCGTCAGCGGCGGCGGCGCTTGCGGCGGAGGAGGGTGGCGAGCCTTCGCCCCCGCAAAAGGCATCCGCGGAGGGCGATGCCGGCGGCGAGACCAACGACCCCGGGGGCGACATGGAGGGCGGGGCGGCCATCCCGACGGCGCCGATGAAGGAGAAAGAGCACGACTATTTCGAGATCGCCAAGGAGCTGAAGGGTGAAGAGTCGCCGCCGGACAATCTGGCCCTCTTCACGGAACCGGTCATCGAACGCTCCATGCCATCCCCCAAGGGCATCGACCTGGTGGCGCTGCTCAAGGATATCAAGGAATATTATGGCAGAGTGGAGAGGAAGAAAGAGATCTTCCTCGAGATAGAGGACGACCTCCCCAAGCTGCATACGGACAAGCGCATGCTGCGGGAGACGCTGCTGCAGCTCATCGATAACGCCCGCAAGTTCTCCCCCCCCGATGCCCCGGTCATCCTGGGGGCCGAGAGGTGGGGAGACGAGGTGCTGCTGCGCGTGGAGGACCAGGGTTCGGGAATCCCCGCGGAGGCCGTGCGGGAGATTTTGGGCTGGGGCCTGGGGGAAGAGGATTCCGGGGGCAGGGGCAAGGTGCCGCGCGGCGGGCTCTACCTCTGCCGCAAGTACGTGGCGGCCATGGGGGGCGATTTCTCCATCAAGGGCAAGCCGGGGGAGGGGACGACCGCTTTCGTGAGGCTGCGCGTGCTGCCCTTCATCGGGGAGATGCCGTGAGCTCCGCGGAAGATCTCGCGGTGAAGATACTGGGCGTAAGCGGGAGCCCGGTGCGTGGCGGCAACGTCGAAGCCCTGCTGGATAGAGCGCTGCACAGCCAGGATGGCGTGCCCGGCGTGACCCACGACATTATCACCCTCGCCACCGCCGGGATTGGGGACTGCATACACTGCAACTGGTGCCTGCGCAAGCAGGAGGGCGGGCGCAGGTGCTCGCAGGACGACGGCATGAGCGCCATCTACCCCCGCGTGGAGGAAGCGGACGTGCTTCTCTTCGCCACCCCGGTCTATTTCGGGCGGCTCTCCGGATACCTTGCCGCCTTCATCGACCGCCTGCGACCCTACGTGCACGGCAACGTCAGCGCGGGCATGCTGCGCAACAAGGTGGGCGGCTCCATCGCCGTGGCCTGGTTCCGCATGGCCGGCCTGGAGATGGCCCTCATCACCATGAACCAGTTCTTCTTCGCCGTGAACATGGTCATCGCCTCCTCGGAGATGGGCCTGCAGGGCGGCTCCGCCTTCTCCTCCCTGCATGGCGTGGGGAAGCGGGACGCTGACGACAGGCTGCTGGTGCTGCGGGATGAGCTGGGGATGGCCAGCGCCGCCGCCACCGTGGCCCGTGCGGTCGAGCTCGCCCGCATCATCAAGGCCGGCACCGCCAGCCTGGGATAGTCCGGCCCGGGTCCTCCGGGTATCGGCCCTCGTTCCGGATGCTTTGTCGGCCCGGGGCCTCCAGGTAACGGTCCCCCTCGCAAAGCCTCGCTGCGACCGAGGAGTTCCCCGGGCTGGCGTCGGTCAAGCAGACGGAAGGCTTCTTTATATCCCCGGTTCTCGGGCTAGCTGCAGATCAGACAAATATTTTCTTTAACAGGTGATACATTTTCTTTAACAGGTGATACGCGGATACCTTCCTCCTCCTGCTGCCTGATTCAATGCCCTGTCCGTCTGCGCGCCCAACGCACTCTCCATAACCCGCCCGTCTGCGCACTCCCGTCCTCTCCCCAATCCGCCACACGGGCTCGGTTTTGCGTCCGAG
>MTKY01050892.1_pt1 | contig 44494 bp, 43 predicted proteins | sample 1042731 | NCBI WGS metagenome assembly MTKY01 (sample SAMN06212206, study PRJNA360538) | anaerobic digester metagenome | biome: Wastewater treatment plant; material: sludge; isolation source: anaerobic digester fed with sludge from wastewater treatment plant | place: Denmark: WWTP Soeholt ...
GGGGGGGGGGGGGGTGATTTATCAACTCCTTATAACGAGAGAGGGCTCCCGTTATTTTACTTATTTGAGTGCAGGAGTTGAAAGCCTTCACGGATTATCAGCAGATGAGGTGCTCGTCGATGCCTCGCGTATTTACAGCCAGATACACCCCGACGATATAGATCGAATAATTCAGGAAGAAAAAAAGGCTTTCGATGAACTGACAATGTTTGATACAGAAGCCCGCTTCATACTCCAATCCGGCGAGGTCGTCTGGCGGCACCTCGTCTGCCGTCCGCGGCTTCTCAACAATGGGGATGTGCTCGCTGACGGCATCGAGATGGATATAACGAAACTGAAAAAGGGCGAAGAGGAGATAAAGGCCCTCTACAACGGAATGGAACAGAAGGTCCTCGACCGGACAGAGGAGCTTCGCACCGCCAACCGGGAACTCCTCGAAGCGAACGCCGAGCTCGAGCGCACACTCACCCATCTCGGCCGGGCGCAGAAGCAGCTTGTGCAGGCCGAAAAGTTGGCCGCCCTGGGGCAGATCGCCGCCGGAATCGCGCACGAGCTCAACACCCCGCTTGGGGCCATCCTCTCCTCCAACAGGTCCATCATAGAGCTAATCGGCAAGCGCCTGCCCGCCCTGCCCGGCTTCCTCTCGGGACTCAACAAGACGGAGCGGCGCTGGTTCACCGAGCTCGCCGGGGAGGGCCTGCGGCAGGCGGTGGACCTCAACCGACAGTTGGACCGAAGTGCAAAACAGAAAATGAAATTATTGCTCTCCGATTCGGGCATAAAAGCTTCTCCGGCCCTTCTTAATACCATCTCTGACATAGGGTTGCAGGAGCAGCTGCCGGAGCTCATGGACCTCATGAGGCATGAGCGCCGAGACGAGATCCTCTCGGCCGTCTCCAGCGTCGTGCTCCTTCGCCGGCTCTGTGAAATTATAGCGCTGGGCGCAGACAAGGCCTCACACGTAGTCGGAGCGCTGAACAGCTATCTGCGCCGTGAGACGGACGATGCCGTCTCTACGATCGACATAAACGAGGAGATCGAGACGATCCTGACCCTTTACCAGAACAGGCTAAAATACGGCGTTAAGGTAAAAAAGCACTTTACAGGCGGCGCATTCGTCACCGGAAACCGCGACAGGCTTAACCAGGTCTGGATCAACCTCATCAACAATGCCCTTCAGGCCATGGATTACAAGGGCACGCTTGGCATAACTACAAAGCGCGAGGATGAATGGGTGATGGTGTCGTTCGCCGATACCGGGCGGGGCATACCCGGAGAGATAGCCGACCGGATATTCGACCCGTTCTTCACGACCAAAAAGCACGGCGAGGGCATTGGCCTGGGGCTCGAAATTGTCCGCTCCATCGTGGAGGGGGCCGGGGGGCGTGTCGAGTTCGAAAGCGAGCCCCAAAAAACCGTCTTCCGTGTGTACCTTCGCGCCGCGAACGCGGACGATCCCCAAAAAGAACGTTCCTAACGCCCGCTTTTTGCTTTACATTGCCCGAATTCTCCCTCATCCTGAATCATTGAAAACGGCCCTCGACCGTATGCCGCCCCAAAGCAAGCGCCGGGCATGAACAGCCACAGGAGAGCGGAATGGAATCGAAAAAGGCGATAGTCTGCGTCGATGATGAGGCCATCATCGTGCTCTCTCTCAAGCAGGAAATTCAGAGCAGGCTGGGAGACAGATTTATATGCGAAAGCGCCATGAGCGCCGAGGAAGCCTTCCAGGTCATCGACGAGCTTTCGGAAAACGATATACCCGTGGCCCTCGTCATTTCCGACTGGCTCATGCCCGGGGTCAAAGGCGATGAGTTCCTTATCAAACTTAAAGCCACGCACCCCGAAGTCCGTTCGATCATGATAACCGGCTATGCGAGCGACGAGGCCATCGAACGCACCCTTCGCGACGCGGGGGTAAGCGCCGTGCTCAGAAAACCCTGGACCACCGAGGAACTCATCGCGAAGGTGCTCGCCTGTAGCGACGAATCGAAAGAAAGCCGCACATAGGAGCATGGGACGGCCGGAGAGCGGTGCATACTGCGCGCCGATGATGTGGCCGTCGCGCTCGAAAGCCTGAGGCTCGGACTCATGATAAGCGGCGTGCTGGATCATGCCTTCATACGGATCGCTGACGAGACCGAAACAGCCCTTTTTCTCGCTGCACGATATCTGGAAAGTGGGCGTACGGCCCGATTTTCTCCTCAAGCCCGGCAGGCTCGACGCGGACGAGTTCGAGAAGACCAGACAGCACGTGCCTATCGACCACCGCATTCTCTACAACGCCAAGATCTAAGATCGACGAGACCGCCAGGAACATTGTCCTCCATCACCACAAAAAATGGGACGGCGGCGGATACATGCGGGGGCTCGCGGGCGCCATCCCATCCGATAATAATACTTTACAGCCTTTAATACGCTTGATCTACTTCTCACCGTCGCCCGCGCGGGGGCTCACTTCGCGCTCCGCGATAAACCGATATACGTACGAGGTCATAATGAACACGGACAGAATTACCAGGAGGACCATGCTAAGGCTCGGCGCCGTCGCGGCCGGAAGCGCGGCCCTGGGATTCGCGGGGCTGCGCGCGTTGGAACGGACCGCGGGAAGCGCCGGTTCCGTCAACGCCGCGCGGCCGAAAGCCCTCCCCATGGAAAAACTGAAGGGGTTCGCCGGCAAACGCCCCAACATCGTCCTCATCCTCTGCGACGACATGGGCCAGGGCGATTCCGGCTGCTACGGCAACACCGTCGTGCGCACGCCGAACATCGACCGCCTCGCACGGGAGGGCGTGCGCTTTACCGACTTCTACGCTTCGGCCTCGCTCTGCACCCCGTCGCGCGCCGGGCTCCTCACCGGTCGTTACGCGATACGCACCGGCCTCATCTTCCCGCTTCAGTCCGGTGGCCAGCCGATGATGGCCAGAATCCTCCAGTCCCTGGCGCGCGGCATCGGCAGGCTCGGCGCCTTCGACATGACGGTGAAGAGCTTCGTGGACGGCCTTCCCGCCGACGAGATAACCCTTGCCGACGGCTTGCGCCTGGCCGGCTACCGCACCATGGCCGTCGGGAAGTGGCACCTGGGCGACTTCAGCAAGGACCCCGGGTATCACCCCGCGCGTCACGGGTTCGACGAGTTCTTCGGTACGCCGATGTCGAACGACGAGCTCCCCAATCCCCTCTACCGGAACGAGAGCATGCTGGAAGCCGACATAGGCCTCGACCAGGAACGCCTTACGGGACTCATCACGAAGGAGGCCGTAGACTTCATCGAACGGGACCGCGGCGGGGCGCCCTTCTTCCTGTACATGGCGCACTACTCTCCCCATCTCCCCTTCTACCCTTCGGAAAAATTCAAGTATAAATCGAAGGGCGGCGCCTATGGTGACGTGGTGGAGGAGCTCGATCACAGCGTCGGCCGCATACTGGACTGTCTGCGTCGAAACGGCCTGGAGAACGACACCATGGTGATCTTTACCAGCGACAACGGACCCTGGTTCGAGGGACGGCCGGGCAACGGCTTCCGTGGGCGAAAAGGCCAGAGCTACGAGGGCGGCTTCCGCGCGCCGCTCATCGTTCGCTATCCGGGGCGCGTGCGCGCGGGAAGCGTCTGCGCGGAACCTGCGATGAACATCGACTTCTTTCCGACCCTGCTGGGAGCGGCCGGAGTGACGCTTCCGTCCGATCGCGTGATCGACGGAAAGGACATCAGCGGGCTTTTTACGGGCAGGGAGAAGCGCTCGCCGCACGAGGCGCTCTTCTTCTATCATCACGAAAAACTCGAGGGCGTGCGTGCCGGCGAGTGGAAGTATTTCCGAAGCATCAACCATTACAGCTGGCCCATCCCGCTCGACAAACCGGAGACGCCGCTCGGAATCGCGGCCAAGGATCGCTTTCTTGGAAACTGGCCGAACCTCTACAACGTGAAGCGTGACGAGGGCGAGAACTACGACCTCGCAACGCGCCACCCGGAGGTGTGCAAGCGGATGGAGGAACTTATGAGCTCATGGGAGGATTCCATCAAGCGCAACCCGCGCGGGAGGCTTTCGCTCCGCCAATGATTCGAAGGCCTCTTGCAAACATCCTCATTAAACCGGCCGGGCCCGACTGCGGCATGGCCTGCGGATACTGCTTTTACAGCGAAAAGGGGGCGCTTTTTCCGCAAACAGGCGTTCACCGGATGAGCGAGGCGGTGCTCGAGGAGACCGTACGCCAGCTTATGGCACGGCCGTACCAGGAGGTGTCGCTGAGCTGGCAGGGCGGGGAGCCGACCCTCATGGGAACGGCCTTTTATCGAAAGGCCGTGGAATTCGAGAAGCGCTACGGCCAGGGGAAGACCGTCGGTAACGGCATGCAGACCGGCGGCATACTGGTCGACAGGGAGTGGGCGCGCCTCTTCCGGGAAAACGACTTCCTCGTGGGGCTTTCCATAGACGGCCCCGAGCACGTGCACGACCGCTACCGCCGTACCCGCGCGGGCGGCCCCACCTGGGCGAGGGTACGCGACGCGGCGGCCCTCATGCTCGACGAAGGCGTGGCCGTAAACGCCCTGTCAGTGGTGAACGAGTACTCCGTCCGCTTTCCGGAGGAGATCTACGGCTTTTTAAAAGAGGCGGGGCTCCCCTACATGCAGTTCATCCCGTGCGTGGAGCCCGACCCGCTCGACCCCTCGCGGGCCGCGCCGTTTTCGGTCTCCGGCGAGGATTACGGTAAATTTCTCATAACGATTTTCGACCTCTGGCGCGCGGATTTCATCAACGGCATGCCCACGACATCCGTGCGCTTCTTCGAGTCGCTCCTCTTCGCCTACGCCGGACTCCCTCCCTCGGAATGCACTCTGATGGAAGAATGCGGCCCCTACCTCGTTGTGGAGCATAACGGCGAGGTGTACGCCTGCGACTTCTTCGTGGAGCCCGAATGGCGCCTGGGAAACGTAATGGAGGGAAACCTCGAGGAGATGCTCAACTCCCCCGCACAGGACCGCTTCGCCCGGCAAAAGTCCGCTCTCCCCGAGCCTTGCCTGGAGTGCGGCTGGCTCGAGCTCTGCCGGGGGGGCTGCCCAAAGGACCGCTTGCGCGACCCGCGCGACGGTGGGAACAACCACTTCTGCGTGGCCTTTAAGACGTTTTTGAAGCACGCCGACGAAGGGTTTAAAAGGATAATCACCGACTGGAGACAAAGGGAGGAGGCGCTCGAGCGGACGCGGCTCGCGGCGCGGGAAAAGGCGATCGGACGCAACGATCCGTGCCCATGCGGCAGCGGGCTTAAATACAAAAAGTGCTGCGGACGCGGACCCTCCGCGCCCATTCGATAAAGGGAACACGCCTCGATGATCGAACTAAATACCCTCGCCATGTTCGTAACGGCCTCCACGGCGCTCGCCTTCGCTCCAGGCCCGGACAACATCTTCGTGCTCGCCCAGTCCATCACCATGGGAAGGGCGGCCGGCTTCGTCATCACCCTTGGACTCTGCACGGGCCTCATAGTCCATACGGCGGTCGTAGCGCTTGGAATAGCCGCGATCTTTCAGACCTCGGCCCTTGCCTTCAATATTCTTAAATACATAGGCGCCGCGTATCTCGCATACCTGGCCTGGAAATCGTTCAAGGCGCGCGGCGGAGGCATCCGCACCGACGGGGCAAGCATGCTCCCGCGCTGGGCGCTCTACCGCAGGGGCATCATCATGAACGTCACGAACCCCAAGGTATCCCTCTTCTTTCTGGCCTTTCTGCCGCAGTTTACGGACCCGAGAAACGGCGCCATAGCCCCTCAGGTGGTGCTCCTCGGCGCCGTCTTCATGTTAGTTACGCTTGCGGTGTTCGGCCTTATAAGCCAGCTCGCGGGAGCCATAGGCCGCCGCCTCGCCCGCTCGGGCCGCTGGGAAACGGCGCTCAACAGGACCGCCGGCCTTGTGTTCGCCTCGCTGGCGCTAAAGCTCGTTCTGACCGGGCGCGAGTGAAATACCGAAAATCGAGGCCGGCCGGAGGACACGCGAGTGCTCATCGTTTCGACCCCAAAAACAGGGAGCGGCTCGACAGCCCCGTCCGAAGGGAGCTCCTGCCGCCGGGAAAGATCCTCGGGGATATCGGACTCGATGTCATCCGGCCCGGCGAATTGAACGAACACCGCTACCTCATGCTCTGCGAAAAACGCCGAACCGGCTGACGCCGCTATTCATAACGCAGTATAAGCGCCACGTCTGCGAACATCTCAAGACCGCCGTTCGAACCGTTGTAGATGAAATATAGATCGCTGTCGTTTGAAATTTTTACCTCGGCAAAATTATTCCTCGCCCCGCCCGAAAAGCCGAAGGATGCTCTTTCGGAAACATGGATATTAAGCCCGAGCACCGCGCCTATGCTCGCGAAGGTTTCGATATATTCCATGCCCGATTTTCCGGCATAGGAATACGATCCCCTGGCCTGTCCCAGCCCAAGCTGCGGTCCGAACCACAGACGAAGGCCGTCGGTGCGCACAATCCCGAAACCGAACGAGTGATACATATGATATTCGGTCAGACCGATTGATTTATCGTACTGCGTACCGTCTATCGAAAGGCTTCCGAACGCCACTCCAAGCTGGAGACGGTAGTTGAACAATTTGTCCTTTGCCACGGCCGTGTCGATCAACAGACCGAGCCCGAAGAGGTTCCGCGTGGCATCAGCATCCTCCTCCCAGCCCAGCAGCATCGGATCGGGATCGATATAATTGCTGTTGAGCTCGGGCGACGCCGTTTTATACTGGCCGTATATCCCGAAACCGAGCGCGGAAGCCTCCCGCGCGCCAATGATGATGAAGCACAGAACAGCGAATAAAAATGTCTTTAAGGCGCATATCTTGGCCATCGCAATACCCTCTGTCTAAATTGCATGCTCCCAAAAACTGGATTTATACTTTTCGCAGGCGGCGCCGGCGCCTTGAACCGGCAGCCGCCGAAACGAAATGGCCCGTCAGATGATCAGGCCAAGCCCCAGGTATACGCTCAGACCGGTGAGACCGGCGGCAAGGTCGGAACCGTTCTTGTTTATAAGCCATACGCCGTTCTTTTCGAATTTATCAAACTCGACATATCGGCCCAGCAGTCCACCGTAGATAATGGCCGAACCGGACAGCAGATGATTGTATTCGATTTTCGCGTGATAGCCTATGGCGGTATTTTTAACGTCATCGAATTGTTGAAATCGGGACCGATCGAAACCTTGTCCTCAATTTCCGCTTTCATCGTAGCCATGTAATAACCAGCCCCAGCGCCAAACACAAGATAACCGGAGTCGCTCATCGCTTTGCGATAATACAGGGTTCCCGCTATCGGAATCACGTTCAGCCTCAGGCTGTAGGTGGCCGAGTCCGACCAGCTTTTTGATTCGACCTTGGATTCCGCTTTGACCGTATAGAATCCCCCGGCCGCGCCGAACCCCACGGAGCCGATAAAAAGCCTGGGCTCGAGCTCCCCGCCAAATGCCACATTGGCCGGGGTGTTATCCGATTAAAAAGAGTTCGAGCCAACGATGTTGTTTAGATCATCCGCCAGGTCGTCGGCCAGCCACTTCGTCCAGTCGGACATATCCGGATTGTGGCTATACCCTATGCCGATCTGGCCGAATATCTGGAAGCTGGTCCCATCCGTGACCTCCTCGGCAAAGACAAAAGACGAACAAAATAAAATTGAAATAACACACGACAGAAAAGCGAACCTCTTTCTCATTTTAATCTCCTGATTTGATCATTATCAGGACGGCCCGCACCGGTTGTCCACTAAAGCGAAAACCCATGCCAGCCCCCCGCAGGGAAAACGAATTGGAAGGCCCGGATGTTAAAAGTTTTTTTAAAATAATCGAAAAAAATTCGATTCCGGGGCCGGCTTGCCGGGCTATGCCGCCTTGACAGCTAAAGCCTTTTCTTGCGTATAATCCATACTGTTTGCACTTTCCGCAATTCGTCATTTTCCCTGAAGGCGATTCCCCTGCTGCAGGCTTGACGCGCCCCGGCCTTTTCGATATATTAGTGCGATTCTTGACCTTCAATGGCGCGGAATCCCGTGGGCCTATCCGGGCCCGGCGCCGAACCGAGGAGGAGATACCATGAAACAATACGCTTTTTTCGCTTCAGCGCTCGTTTGCGCGGCCCTAATGGCCGTGCCGCTTTCCGCGGAGCTCATGAAAGAGCCGGAGGGCTATATCGACGAGGGGAAGATGCCCATCATGGAGGACACGCCGACGGTCGAAAACCCGCCCATAGTCGACCCAAAGACCGACATGGAGGTCCGTAGGGAGGCTCCGTCGATAAGCGGCACCCTGATTAAAAAATACTTCAAGGACAGGGACACCTTCGTCATCATCTGCAAAGGCTATCCGAAGCCGGGCGCACTGGGCCGTGAGGCCGTCGGTACCGCGCGCGAGGCGGCGCTCCTAAACGCCCAGACGCTCGCGGCCGGGGCATTCGAGCCCTCCGTGGACGTAATAAAGTCCGGCTCGGTCGAACGCTACATCGACGGCAAAGGATACGCCTTGATCTACTACATCGTGCGCCATCCAAACCTTAAGCGCTTATTGAAATAGGGCCGCGTAAATCCGGGGGTGATGTTCCGGCAGGGAGCGGCCGTCCGCCGCGCTCCCCAGGCGGCCCGCCCTCCCCGGCCCCAAAGGGCCTATCCCACAGGAAGCCGCACGTACATCGTGTCTTAGCGCTCCTAAGCGCGCCCCAAAAGGCATCCCCCCGGCGAGGCGGCGCGGCGCGGCCGGGAGCCAAAAAAACGCCGATCACCCATTTTATGGTTGTCCCAAAACCATCGGTATATAAAATTTATACTGTAAATAAATCGCCATTGTACAGCAAAGCCCACGCTCCGCCATCGGCGCGGGGGGAGGTCGCCGGGGAGAGGCCGTTTCCCCTACGGTTGACATGCTCCCCAAAAAAAGGCTTTGCGCACAGGCCGCATATAACAGGGAGGCGCGTCATGCTTAAAAAAAGGATCGAGGACGACATCTACATCCTGACCATCGAAAACGGAAAGACCAATTCGCTCACGGCCGAGTTCTACACCGAGTTAAGGAAGATACTCGACGAGGTGAACAACAACCCCTCGCCCAAGGGAATCATCTTTACCGGCGAGGGACGCTTTTTCTCCTCGGGGTTCGACCTACCCATGTTCCTCTCGTTCAAGAACACGAAGGAGGTCGCCGCGTTTTTCACCGGGCTCGAGGAGCCTGTGCTCGTGGACCTCTTCATGTGCAAAAAGCCGGTCATAGCGGCGCTCAACGGGCACACCGTCGCCGGCGGCCTCATCATCGCCATGGCCTGCGACTACCGCGTCGCCACGCCAAATCCAAAGGCCAAATACGGCATGAGCGAGATAAAAATCGGCCTCCCGCTCGCCGTGGCGCAGGGCGAAATCGTCCGCTTCGGCATGTCCAATGACCGCAATTACCGCGACCTGGTCTACTTCGGAAGCATGATGGGAATCGAAGAGGCCCGCCAGAAGAACATCGTCGACGAGGTGGTCGAGGAGGCCGAACTCATCGCCCGCGCCAAGCAACTGGTGTCGCTGTGGATCGACAACCCCGGCCGCGCCTTCACTCCCATCAAGAACCTGTACCGAAGACCCCTCGCCGAAAGGATGCTTAAGGGCATAGCCGAGCTCGACTGGGAGGAGAGCCTAAGCTGCTTCTTCAAGGAGGACGTGCGGGCCACCCTGGAGTTCGTACAGGCCGGCATGGCGAAGTGACGCACGGGCGGAGGCCACGGCCGGCCGGGAAAAAAAGGCTTGACTGAGCGCGTTTTCGAGGGAGAGCATAAGGAGGATGGCCGGCCATCCTCCGACAGGCTTGCCGCGCTTTGCGCCGTGCGGCGGTTCATTCAGGTTGCGCCGGCGCGATACCAATGTGGGGAAAGAGGCGGTCGCGCTAATGAAGATAATAGAAGGTAAACTCGACGCGTCGGGGCTTAAAATAGGAATCGTCGTTTCTCGTTTCAACGAATTCATCACGCAGAAGCTCCTCGGCGGAGCGCTGGATTGCCTTAAACGAAACAACGCCGACGACAACGGCATTACGGTGCTCTGGGTGCCGGGCTCGTTCGAGATACCGGCCGCCGCCAGGCGCATGGTCGACACCGGCTCCTTCGACGCCGTGATCTGTCTGGGCGCGGTAATCCGGGGCGCGACGCCGCATTTCGACTATGTGGCATCCGAGGTCTCCAAGGGCGTCGCGCAAATCGGGCTTTCCGCCTCCATGCCCGTAGTCTTCGGTGTGCTGACAACCGACACCATCGAACAGGCCATCGAACGCGCGGGCACCAAATCGGGCAACAAGGGCTTCGACGCGGCCATGTCGGCGATCGAGATGGCCAATATATTCAAACAGATCCGCTAGATGGGACACCGGCGAAAATCCCGGGAGTACGCGCTTCAGGGGCTTTACATGTTCGAGACGGTGCACACCCCGGCCGCCGAGCTCGCACGGCTCGAATGGGTCGACAAGAACATCTCCGAGGACATCCGCAGGTTCGCGGTCACGCTCATCGACGGCTCGCTCCAGAATATGGACGAGATCGACGGACTGATAAGGACCTATTCCAGGAACTGGAGATTCGAGCGTCTCAGCGCCGTCGACAAGTCCATACTTCGGCTATCCATCTACGCGCTGCTTCACCTCCCGGACATACCATCGGCGGTTACGATCAACGAGGGGATCGAACTCGGAAAGATCTACGGCGGGGAGAGCTCCGGGCAGTTTATTAACGGCATCCTCGACGCCATTAACAAATATGAACTGAAAAGGGAGGATACAGCGGAGAGTGGGACCGATACGGGAAAATAGGTTCTCCATATCATCCGGGGACGAGCCGGACGACGCCCCGGGCGAGATAAGGCGAAACCGCCTCAGCCTGGCGGGAACGATACGCAACAGAAAATACCTCCCCCTGGCCGTCATCTCGGGCGCCGCCGTCCTCGCGGTCGCCGGTGTCCTTCTTCTCACCACCTTCATCAAAAAGCCATCGCTATTTACACCGGGCGATAAATCCGCCGGCGAATCCATCTACTCCGACACCGAAAAAAAGGAGCTCCCCGAAGGGGCCGTCGAAAACATCCACCTCAAAAGAGGAATAGAGAGCTACCACAGGGGATACCTAAACGACGCGCTTGCCGAGTTCGCCGAAACGGTGGAGTCCGACGCCACAAATCAGGAAAAGGCCATGGCCCTCACCTATACCGGAATCATCCACGACGACAAAGGCGATTTCAACAAGGCCATCGAAAGCTACAACCGGGCGCTGACCTACGACCGCAAGAACCCGGTAATATACCGAAATCTGGCCCTGGCCTACCGTCACAGGAAGGACTACGACCGCGCCGCGGAGTACGCCGAAAAGGCGGTCGAAGCCGATTCGGGCAACATCCACAACAGGGTGCTCCGGGGGAATATCTATTTCGAGCAGGGACGCTATGCGGACGCCGCGCGCGAATACCAGGCGGCGCTCGAAACCTCGCCCGAGGACCCGCCCGCGCTCTACAATCTGGCGATAGCCCTGCTTAAAAAGGGCGACGAGGTCGCCGCCATGGAATACCTCAAGCGCGCAGGCTCCGCGGACAAAATCGGCCCTGTCGCGGCTCGCGCTTACGGTCGACTGGGAGTGCTCTTTACCGAGCGGCGCGACTATCCGCAGGCCGAAAAGTACCTGGAACTCGCCGTCTCCGTCGCACCGCGCGACGCGGTAAACCATTACAACTTGGGGATAGCCTACTCACGCCAGAACAAAAACGAAAAGGCCCTCGAGGCCTTCACGAGGGCCGGAGAGCTGGGGCAAGACGACGCGGCGATGCTCGAGGGCTTAGGCGAGGCCTACTACTCCCTGAAAGATTACGACCGCAGCCTGGAGGCCTACAACCGTCTGCTCGCCACCTCGAAGAGGAACGCGCGCGTCCTCTCGCGCATCGCCGAGATCTATTACGACAGGGGCGACCTGGACCGCGCCTACGAGTTCTATCATAAAATTACGACCTACGAACCGGCTTCGGAAAACGCGCGAGTGGCCTATCTCAACATGGGCAACATCCTCGACGACGCCCAGCGCTTCGAGGAATCTATCCAGGCGTACGAAAAGGCGCTGGCCATAAACCCAAAGGACGACGCCGCGCTCTACAACCTCGGTATAGCCTATAACCACGCCGGCAAGCCCCAGCTTGCGATAGAATCCTGGAAGAAGGCCGCCGATCTCAATCCGGACAACCCGCAGCCTCTGCTCGCGCTTGCCGATTATTATTACCAGAACAACCACTACGACATGGCGATGGACGAGTACCAGCGCGTACTTCGGCGCTGGCCCAACATACAGGATGGGCACTTCAGCCTGGCGACGATCTATTACAAGAAGAACCTGCTCGATTACGCCCGCGAGGAATACAAGCGCGTCATAGAGATCAACGAAAAGACGGACCTGGCGCGGCGCGCCTACGTCAACTTAGGAATACTTTCCTCCAAGATGGAGAAGCCCACCGACGACTCCATGCGGGACGCCGTCGGCTATGTGCAGAAGGCGCTGCTTTTAAAGCCCGGCGACGCCGAGGCGCTCTTTTCACTCGGCCTTCTGTACGCCAAAAAGGAGATGCACGACAAGGCCATCGACACATTCTACCAGGCCCTGGGGGCGGCCAACGACCCGGCGCTAATCGCCGAATCCTACAACAACATCGGCAAGTGCTACTACAAAAAGGGCCTGTATAAAAAGGCCCTGCAGTCCTTCAACAGGGGCGTCGAGGAGGACCCGGCCAACGAGGAGATCCGCATGAACCGCAAGGTGGCCATGCAGGCCTACGAGGAAGAGCTGGCGCGGCGGTGAGCGGGATGAAGGGAGCGCACCGGGCCTATCTCGAGGAGATGGAGGACTCGCTCCTCGCCCCCTGGGCGGCGCGTTCCGGTCGCTCGCGCGGAAGGCGGTACGCCGAGAGGCCGCACGCCTACCGCACCGAATTTCAGCGCGACCGCGAGCGCATAATACACTCCCGCGCCTTCAGACGGCTCGAGTACAAAACCCAGGTCTTTGTAAACCACGAGGGAGACCACTACCGCACCAGGCTGACCCACACCATCGAGGTGGCGCAGATCGCCCGCTCCATCGCACGGGCCTTAAAGCTCAACGAGGACCTGGCCGAAGCGGTCGCGCTGGCCCACGATCTGGGACATACGCCCTTCGGCCACTCCGGCGAGCGCGCGCTGAACGACCTCATGGCCGGCCATGGAGGATTCGAGCACAACCGGCAGAGCCTCCGGGTGGTCGAAAAGCTCGAGGAGCGCTACCCGGACTTTCCGGGCCTCAATCTGACATGGGAGGCGCGCGAGGGGATTATAAAGCACTCGTCATGCTACGATCATCCCGAATCGTCCGATTACGCGCCCGAGGAGCAGCCGACGCTCGAGGCGCAGATCATCGATTACGCCGACGAGATCGCCTACAACAACCACGACATCGACGACGGCCTTAGCTCCGGACTCCTGGACCTGGACGGGGTGAGGGGCCTTTCGATCTGGGAGATGGCCGTATCGCGCCGGGGCGGCGAGGGCTCCCTTCCGGGCGGGAAGAAACTCCTGGTAAACGCCGTCATTAGGACGATAATCGACCTTCTGGTGTCAGACCTCATCGACACCACGGCCTCCGCCATAGAAAAAACGGGAATACGCACATGCGACGACATCCGCTCGTCGCCGTGCAAGCTGGCCGGATTCAGCGGGGATGTGGACCGCGCCAACCGCGAGCTTAAGGAATTCCTTAAAAAGAACCTGTACCGCCATTACCGCGTGGTCCGCATGAGCATAAAGGCCCAGAAGGTGGTAAGCGATCTGTTCACACTGTACTTCGAGCACCCGAACGCGCTGCCCGAAAGCCATTACAGCCGCATCGAAAGCGACGGCATCCGCCAGACCATCTCCGACTACATAGCCGGCATGACCGATCGCTACGCGCTCGAGGAGCACCAGAAACTAACGGACCCGATGTTCCGCGTATAACCCGGAAACCGGCCGCGCACTTCGATGTCCGTGATATGACCGCCTAAAAGGCCCGGCTGGAGGGACCGATGCCCGACGAATACGCCGAAATACCGGAATACATACTGGAGCTCTTCGAAACCGGAGGGCTCGAGGAAATACGCATCGACGCCGAGGGTAACTGGCTGCATGCCGGCGAGCCCTTTCTAAACCAGCGCATCATCGATTTCTTCAACCGAAGCGTCGATGTGACCGCGGATGGCGTTTTCGTCGTCCGCTACGGCCAATTCGTACATCCGATAGTCGTGGAGGACGCGCCGGTGTTCATTACCGGAGTCCGCTTCGAGGGCTTCGGCGACTTCGAGCGAGTGTTCATCACGCCCACCACCGGCGCCGAGGAGGAGCTCGACATCGACACCCTGGGCTTTCGGCGCTCAGGCGGCCTGTATTGCCGTGTCAAAAATGGCAGGCTCCAGGCCCGGTTCAAGCGCTCGCCCTCCTTCCAGATACTCGAGCGCCTGGAGGAGAGCGACGACACCTTTTACATAAGGCTTTGCGGGCGGCGCATAGTGCTGACGGAAAAGCTGGAGGGGGCGGACCAGGAATGAGAAAATACTCCATGGCGCTCATCGCCCTTTTCGTCGCGGGGGCGGTCCTCTCGGGGATACTCCTGATCGACCATTATCACCCCGGGATACAGGAACGCATAGTAAGCTGCGGCGACGACCTGGACAATCCCTGCCGGGCACTCGGCCTCTCCCCCTACTCCGTGCTCTTCGGCGCGCCGGTCGCTCTCTACGGGCTTTACTTCTATCTCTTCATGCTTTTCACCCTCCTCGCCGCCGATTACTCCGGCGGCCGCTACCGCGGCGACGCCGTCGCAGTTCTTCTGCCGGCCGCAATCCTCGCCCTTATCGCCGACGTCGTTCTCGCGGCCCTATTGATAAAGACAGGGCTGTTTTGCAAACTCTGCATCGCCACCTATGCGATCAATATTCTCGCGGCCGCAGTGCTGTTTGTTCTTCTTGGAAAAATCGGCCGGGACGGTGGAACCGGGTTTCGCGGAATTTACCGCGGGCTGCTGGGCATGCCCCGCACGCCCGACGGAAGGGCCGTCTTTTCGCTGTTCATCCTTTTTGGCTTCCTGCTTTTCGTCGCAGTGTTCTCGGCGGGCGGGATGATGAAGGCGAACGCCGGCAGGGCCAAAATCCCGGCAAGGGAGATCGCCGCGCACGTCAACGACTTCTACTCGACCCCTGTGGAAGTCCACGGGCTTCCCGAAAGCCCTCTCACCCTCGGAGATGGAGAGCTTGGCATATCCGTCTTTACGGATTTTCTGTGCGGGGCGTGCTATCAACTTTACCTTGTCGAAAAGGAGCTCTTCGCGCGGCATCGCGGCCGAATCCGCATGGCCTATTACCACTACCCGCTCGATGGCCTGTGCAACCCCGACGTTAAATCGACCCGCTATCCCGGCTCCTGCGTCGCCTCGCGGGCGATGATCGCGGCGTCCCGGCTCGGAATTTTCAGGGAGTATTTCCTGGCGCATTTCGGCGACTTCGAGCGGATAAGGCACGGCTACACCAGGGAGACGGCCTCGGGCACGGCGGCGCGCCTAATCGACGCCGACGACTTCGTCCGTGAGATGGAATCGCCTGAAACGGACGCCATGCTCTCGCGCGACACGGCCCTGGCCGCGAAGCTCGGCATCCGCGCCACTCCCACCATTATAATCGGCGGAAGGAAGATCGAGGGGACCCCTCCCGCGGAGATACTGTCGGCCATCGTCCGGCGCGAGATCGAGCGCGGCCTCCCGGACGGAAAGCCCCGTCAGAGCATGTCGAAGGGGTCCACGTCGATCTCGAGGTAAACGCCCCGCGGCAGTTTTTCCTCCGAGGCGCGGCGAAGCGCCGGCCGCACCGAGCGCGTATCGCGCGACTTTATGATGAGGTGATGGCGGAAGTTGCCGCCTATGCGGCCAAGGGGCGCCCTCGCCGGGCCCAGGACCGTCGCGCCCTCCACGCCGGCCAGCTCGCCGCGAACGGCGGCGGCCACACGCTCCACCGCCTCTCCAACCGACGGTTCGTCGGCGCCCCTGGTTAGAATTCTCGTTATGCGCGAAAATGGCGGGTATGATAGTACGCGGCGCACCTCGAGCTCGTGGCGGTAGAAGCCGTAATAGTCGTGGTTTTTAAGGAATTTGAAGATATGCCGCTCGTCGTCCAGGGTCTGTATTATAACGCGCCCCGGCGCCTCGCCCCGCCCGCCTCGCCCCGCAACCTGCACCAGGAGCGAGAAGACCCGCTCGGAGGCGCGGAAATCGGGGAAGTTCAGGCCTATATCGGCAAGCAGCACCCCTACAACGGCGACCCTGTGGAAATCGAACCCCTTGGCGACCATCTGGGTGCCGAGCAGGATGTCGATTTCGCCGGAGCGCATCTTTTCCATAAGCTCGAAAACCGCGTCCTTCCCGCGCGCACTGTCCTGATCGAGCCTGAATATGCGGCTCCCGCGGAAGGTGTTCGCTATGATCTCCTCCACGCGCTGCGTGCCGGCGCCCACCTTCTCCAGCCGCTCCGCGCCGCAGGAGGGGCATTTTTCGGGAACGCGCCGCTGGTGCCCGCAGTAGTGGCAGAGCACGCTCCCGTCGCCATGGTAGTTGAGGCTTATGCTGCAACGCGGGCATTCGAGCACCGCGGAGCATTCACCGCAGATGACGAACGGCGCGAAACCGCGCCTGTTGAGAAGGTATATCGCCTGCAGCCCCGAATCGACGGCCCGCTTCGTATGGAGTTTGAGGGGGGTCGAGAGCATGGCCTCCGGGCGCGACGAGCGCAGCCGCACTATCTCGATCTCGGGAAGCACCGCGTTTCCGTAGCGCTCCCTCAGCGTGTGGAGCCTCATCCTGCCCTGCTCGGCCGCGTAAAGCGACTCCACCGAGGGCGTAGCCGAACCCATAAGCAATAGCGCACCCTCCTGGCGACACCTGAAAAAGGCCACGCCCCGGGCGTTATATCGCGGAGTGGAGTGCTCCTTGTAGGAGCCGTCGTGCTCCTCGTCCACGATTATGGCGCCCAGCCTCGGGCATTGGAGAAAGACCGCCGAACGGGTGCCTACCGCCATCCTGGCCTCCCCGGAATGGAACCGCATCCAGTTGTAAAGCCGCTGCTGCGCCGTAAGGCGGCTGTGGTAGACCACGAGCTCCCCGCCGAATACCTCATGGAGCCGCTCGAAGATCTGCGAGGAGAGCGATATCTCGGGCACCAGGTAAATGACCGAGCCCCCCGCGTCCATCAGGCGGCGAGCGAGCTCCATATAGACCTCGGTCTTACCGCTGCCGGTGATGCCATGAAGAAGGTGAAATGATTCGCCCGCCCGGTGCGCCGAGAGGACCGAGTCGTATACCGTGCGCTGTTCCTCCGTCAGCACGAACGCGCGGCCGCTGGATGGTCCGAAGGGATGGCGGTATCGCTTCGACGGGCGCTCCCCGGCCGGCAGGGCCATTGCGAGCGCCTCGCCCAGCGAGCCGAAATAATTTTCCGAGACGAAGCGGGCGCAATCGACGAGCCGACCGTCGTAGATGGGCCGCTCGTCAATTATCGAACGGATTTCCTTGACCGCGAATCCGGAGGGAGGGTTGTCGTGCGTCGAAAGGACGAAGGCGGTCACGGTCCTCCCCTTGAAGTCCACCTTCACGCGGGAGTGGACGGCGAGCTCGGCCCCCTCGGGGACCGCGTACGTAAAGCTCCCCTCCACCGGGAGGCCGACGCACACGTCCGCGTACGCGCCGGGGCGGTCGGGGGCGCGCTCAGCCAATTGCCTCCCTCGCCAGCTTCAGGGTGTTCCATGCGCCGCGTTTAAGATCGGGGTTGTTGATAAGCGCGATCGGGTGGTCCAGCGCGAACCAGGCAACGTCCGCATGCCGGTCCCTGAGGCGCTTTAGGGGCCGCATATCGCCCATCACGATCGCAACGCGCGGGGCGACGCTCGCGATTTCCGAGTCGAGAACGGCCTCGCAGTTGGCGAACATGCCGCCCGGGCTCAGCGAGGGGTCGGAGGGTTCGCACTTGATGAGGCTGGTGATGCGGCATTTTCGTATGTCTACGCCGATGGCCTCCATCATCTTTTTCATCAGGGCGGCTGCCTCATCGCGGTACTTGCGCCGCTCCAGGCCACTGACCATGGATGGGGGATTGAGGATGATCATCACGCCGTTTTCGCCGGCGCCCACCGGACCTTTGTAGTCGCGAACATTTCCGCATTTGCGGCAGACGCGTTCCTCGATCCGGCCTCGACGCTCCTCCGCGCCAGGGGGATCGGCCCCGGCCTGTGAAGGGAGCGAAACGAATTCGCGCAGAAAGGCGCGCTCGTCCCCGTCCCGCCCGAGAACGAGCCGGCGGGCGTTACGCGGTTCGCGCAGAATGGCCGCAATGTCGAAAATGGGATCGTTCATATCATCATGCACAGCCCGCTTTCACCGCCTCCATGGGCGCACGCCGGGAAGCGGCCTGTCAACCGTAAAAAGGCCGCGCCTCAGGGGTCCAGCCTGTCCAGATCGATGTCGAACTGTTTGATCTTGCGGTGGAGGTTTGTCCGCTCTATGCCCAGCTCTTTCGCGGTCAGGGTGACGTTCTTGTCATTGGCTATCAGCGCGCGGATAATGTGCCTGCGCTCGAAATCCTCCCGGGCCGATTTAAGGGGAGAGATGTCCCCGGTCTCGGCCGGTTCCCTCGCCTGGCGCGGCTCGAGGTTCTGCCGGATGTCCTCGGCGTCTACAACCTCTTTCTGCACCATGATGGAAACGCGCTCTATTACGTTCTTAAGTTCGCGTATGTTCCCAGGCCAGGAGTGCCCGGAGAGGAAGCGCATCCCGTCCTCCGAGATCTCCTTGCTTCCAAGGCCGTGCTCCTTTAAAAAGCGGTCGAAAAAATAACCGGCCAGAAGGGGGATGTCTTCGCGCCTCTCCGAAAGCGGAGGAACCCGTATAGGAATGACGTTCAGCCTGTAGAAAAGGTCCTCCCTGAACCGGCCATCCTCGATCGCCTTCAGCGGGTCTATATTGGTGGCCGAGATGACCCGGACATCCACCGTAATAGTCTCGCTTCCTCCGACGCGCTCGAACTGCTGCTCCTGCAGAACGCGCAACACCTTCGCCTGGGCGCTCGCGCTCATGTCGCAGATCTCATCCAGGAAGATGGTGCCACCGCTGGCCAGCTCGAACTTGCCGAGCCTTCGCCCCACGGCCCCGGTGAACGAGCCCTTCTCGTGCCCGAAAAGCTCGCTTTCTATAAGCTCATCCGGAATCGCCGCGCAGTTGACCTTTATAAAAGGCCTGTCCGAGCGCTTCGACTTTCGAAATATGGCCCGGGCCACCAGCTCCTTGCCCGTCCCGTTGTCGCCGGTGATAAAAACCCTGGCGTTAGTCGCCGCTGCGGTATCGATAGTATGGCGTATGTCCTCTATCCGGGGCGATTCGCCGATCATCTCGTCCTCCAGCAGCACCTCGCGGCGGAGTTTTATATTCTCCCTGCGAAGCCTGAGCTGCTCGAGCGCGTTGGCGAGAGTGGTAAGTACGCGCTCCATGGAGGGCGGCTTTTCGAGAAAATCGAAGGCCCCCATCTTGGTCGATCTTACGGCTATGTCGATCGAGCCATGGCCGGAGATCATGATGACCGCCGCGTCCGTGTTCATCTTTTTGATGCGCCCCAGTACCTCTATGCCGTCTATATCGGGCAGCCACACGTCCAGGAATATTAGGTCGACCTGGTTTCTCGCGATAAACTCGAGCGCCCCCTTTCCGTCCATGCTGGAATGGACTACGTGCCCTTCGTCCTGCAGGAGACCAGTCATGGTTTTAATGATGTTGCTCTCGTCGTCAACGATCAGTATTGTCGCCATCGGTTCGAGTTTCCGCCTCATTAACTGGGAGTTCGATTATAAACTCCGTAAGCTCGCCCGGCTTCGAGCGGCAGTCGATGGAGCCGTGGTGCTCCAGCACTATTTTCTCCACAATAGTAAGCCCCAGTCCGGTGCCGTGCGGCTTCCGGGAAAATGTGGGCTCGAATATGCGGTCGATGTCATCCTCGCTGATGCCGGTTCCATCGTCGCGTATCCTGATGATCGCCCTTTGCGATCCCGACCGCTCCAAAAGCGAGGTCCCTATGTATATATTACCCTTGTTCTCCACCGCGTCAATCGAGTTCTGGATGATGTTTGTCAGCGCCTGGCGCATGAGGGACTTGTCGAGGCTTATCTTCGGAAGCTTTTCGTCCAGGTCGAGATGGAAGGACACCCGCTCGTGCCCGTGAAAAAAATTGACGCAGCTTTCGACAATCGGGTTAAGATCGACCGTTTCCGGCTTCATCTCGGGGAGGCGCGCGAAGCGGGAGAACTCGCCGAGCAGCGACATGAGCACGTTGACCTCCTCGATTATCGTGTCCGTGCCGGTAAGGATTATATTCCCGATATCCGGATGCGATTCGCGGAAACGCCTTTGTATCCGCTCGGCCGAGAGCCTGATCGGGGTTAGGGGGTTCTTTATTTCGTGCACCAGTTTGCGCGCCACATCCCTCCATGCCTCGAGCTTCTGCGCGTGGAACTGGGCCTTGCGGCTGGCCTCGAGCTGGCGGATCATCTTGTTGAACGAATCGAACAGGAGCGAGAGCTCGTCCGGCGATTCGCGTTCCAGACGTATCGTGAAATCGCCAGACGCCACCCTGCCGGCCGCGGCCTCGAGTTCGAACACGGGCCGTGTAATGTTGGCCGACAGGAAAAGACTCACCACCACCGCTATGACGACGATGAGGAAGGCGATGATTAGCAGTATTATCCCTACTCCGGTCTGAAAATACGGCTTGAGATACTCCTTCTGACGATAGGTCCCCAGCGATTCCTCGAATAGGGCGCTTTGTTCGTACAGGCTTGCGGGTATGACCTTGAAAACCGCCACCAGGTATGCGCCCGGAAAGAAGGTTCCCAGCGCCAGCGACTCGTCTCCTATCGAAATGGTATAGACCGCCGTGCCCCTTCGCGGTTCGATCACGCCGAGAAATTTCGAAATTCCCTCAGCGTACGAGGACCCCGGCAGAGGGTCCACCGCTACGGGACTCCCCCCTGGGACCGGCAGGAAAAAGGCGACGCCATAACCCCGAGAGGCGAGAAGCGAAACCATCGTATCCCTGCCGAATGGGGTGGCCGGCGACATGATGCCGCGGTTCATCGCGAAATCGAGCGAGGAGAGCTCCCGATCCACCCCCTCGTACTCCTCGGAGATTTCGGCGCGGGCCATCCGCACCGATTCCTCGAGGGCATGGGAGGTCTTCTCGGCGATGAGCTCGCTTATCGTGTGGCCGATGATGTTGTTGGAGACCAGTATGATCGGCAGGGACGGCAGAATGGCCACGAACACAAAGGCCAGCGCGATCTTGAAGCGTATGCTGAAAAAGGTTTCAGAGCGCCCCGCCGAGAGCTTTCGGCGGAAGGAGATGATGATGAAGTATACCGCGGCCACCACCGGGACCATCAGCATCGAGTAGAAGAAGAAGCTCCTGGTCGCCTCCCCCTGTGTATCCGCTGATGGGAAAAGCCCCAGGACGAGCACCGCGGAAAACACGAAGATTCCGACGAGAAAGACAACGTCGTGCGCGCGCAGCCTTTCGTAGACTATTTCGCGGATCCTTCCCAGCTTGCGTGCGGCCGAAGAATGCATTCGCTCCATCGCTCACCGTCGCCGGACGCGTCAGTAATCCACCGGCGGGCCGTTAACCCATCCCGTATCGAAATCCCAGAATCCCACCAGGTATTTAAAGATGACGTTCATGGGAAAATAAAGCTCGACCGATTTTAATTCCGCCCTCGCGCGCATTACATAGGCCTCGCCGGGCTTAAGTCCGATGTTCCGAAGCTCGTAATCCCTGAGCGAGAAGATATAATCGAGCATGGCGTTCTCGCCCTGAAAGACCATGCCGCGCCCGCCCTCCATCACCTGAAAGGCCTTCCCCCAGAAATCGAACCTGGCCTTCCGCACGATCATCCTGGAATATACCGTCCTGTTGCCGGTAAAAAGCCCGCCCGCCGCACGGCGGATCTGGATTTCGTATACGACCTTAAGCTCCATGCCCCGCTTGGTGGCCTCTATGATGTCGTGCCGCTGATAGGAGCCTACCGTAAGGTTCACCTGCATCCCATCGCCCGTCATTCGCACCGGGCCGAACTCGAGGCCGGCCGCGTAAAGCCAGGATGGAATGAACACGGCCAGAAGCGCCGTGAAGCGGAGCATTTTCCTTGTCATCTTCATTAAAACTGCAGGGATTTGGTTACCGCCACGTTCACGCCGTCCTTTCCGACATCGAACGAGAATCGCGTCTTAGTCTGCGACTTCCAGTACGGAAAATACACCTCTCGGTTATAGCGCTCCGCCGAGTACACGGCGTCCACCACGCAGTACACCTTGAGCAGCAGCACTGAGAAAACATAACCTATTATAATCGTCTGATCGCGGCCGTGCATGTCCTGCCAGCGCACGACCTTGTTGTCGGAGGACGAGTATTTATCGGAATAATAAAACGCCCCGTACACCAGAAGCCCCTTCTGCACCAGGTCCGCCAGCAGAAAAAGCGAGCCCGCGCCGTAGTCCTGCGTGTAGAACTGCCCCAGTCCCGGCCACACCCAGGAGAGCACCCCGGCGATGAACGGGTCCTTTCGGTCGGGCTCATCTATGAAAAATGAGCTTGCCTCCGTCACCGGAACGCTTTTCTCCGGAGGCGCGCCCCGCTCCGCCGCATGGAGCGGAATCGTCCGCGCGAGGAAAAACAGGATGACGGCCGCGGCGGCCGCCACGCCGACCCGCTTACAGCCTTTTCTGTATTCCAATGGAAACCCCTTTCCCGTGTTCATAGTCGAAATTCAGTTCTGGATACCCGTCTCTCATGTTCTGGCGCCTTCGATCCAGGCTCCGGTTGAAATCGCGCGCCGACAGCACTGCGTCGGATACGTTGTAGAGGTGCATCGCGCCGGTCAAAACCAACAGGCCGACGAATATGTTCCGCCGCGAGGTCTCCACCACCCCCAGGTTGGTCCGCCTTGCGTCCACCTTCAGGCTGAACCCCGATCCGGTTCCGGCGGCAAAGTCGAAGTTCAGGTAATAGAAAAGCGCGCCGATAACTATCGAGTATTCGGTGACGAGGAAGATCGTGCCCTTTGCGTACTGTCCGGAATAGTACTGGCCCAGCCCCGGCACATACCACGATAGCATCCCCGCGAATATGGGATCGCGCTTTTTCAAAAAGAATACGTTATTGTAATCCAGCTCGTCGTAAAATCCGCTTTTCTTCTCGTCAGTTCGGGCGGGACCCCTGGCGGGCGTGCGGGCCTGCGCATAAGCCGCGTCCGCGGCCACGCCCGTAAGAAGAGCCGCGACGAGCAGGAAGGAGGCCGCACGGAAGGCCCAAAAACCGCTTCGGGGCGGATGTGTCGTTATGCGTCGCATTGATTGACCTGCCCTTTTCATCGGCCTAATTCTTGAAATCGTTTTCGATCAGGGACGCGAGCCTGGCCACGGCGCCCTCCTCGTCCTCGCCGCGGGCGCGCACGATCAGGCGCGACCCCGATGTGATGGCCAGCCCCAGCACCGACATAATCGATTTGCCGTTGGCCTCCACGTTATCCTTTATCAGATAGACCTCGCACGGGTATTTCATCGCCTCACGAACGAACATCATGGCCGGGCGGGCGTGAACGCCCGCGTCGCTTCTTACAAGAACCTCACGCTCAGTCATTGGAACGCTCGCCCTCCGTCCTCATCCAGTTTTGAATCCTGTTGTCAAGCTCGCGTGCGGAGAACACGCCCATCTTTTTAAGCCTCTGGTTTAGCGCGGCCGTCTCTATGATGACCGGTATGTTCCGTCCGGGACGGACCGGCACAGTGATGAACGGCACCTCCAGGTCGAGTATCGTATAGCGTTTCTCGTCTATCCCCAGACGGTCGTACTCCCCGTCCTCCTTCCACTCCTCCAGAAGCGCCACCATCTCTATCCGCTTCCGGTTGCGTATGGACCGTATCCCGAAAACGTCCCGCGCGTTTATAATGCCCAGGCCCCGAATCTCCATGTGATGCCGTATGATCTCCGAGCCGCTACCCATAAGAAGCGACTCGTCGATTTTTTTCACCTCGACCATATCGTCGGCCACCAGGCGGTGTCCGCGCTCGATGAGCTCGAGCGCGGTCTCGCTCTTGCCAACACCGCTCTTACCCAGGAGCAGCATGCCGATGCCGTAGATGTCCACCAGCGTACCGTGCATGACAATGGTCGGGGAAAAGAACTCCTCGACAACATGCGTCATCAGGCTGATGAACCGGGTCGTGCGGTGCCTTGTAACGAAGGTCGGCACGCGATAGCGGTTGGCAAACCCGACGAACATCTCGTCGGGATGCTCGTTGTGGGTAAAGACACAGCACAATACGTCAAAAGAAAAGAACTTTTCGAAAACCTCCTCCTTCTGCCCGGCCGTAAGCCGGCGCATGAAGGCCGTTTCGCCCAGTCCAAAGATTTGTATGCGATCGTAGGCGAAGAAGTCGAAAAAACCGGCGAGGCCCAGCCCCGGGCGGTTGACATCGCCCACGGTTATCTCCTTGCCCAGTCCCTCCTTCCCGGCCACCAGCTCCATCTGCAGGTCGATCTTGCCGTCGGCGAGGCCCAGGTCCCTGACGTATATCTTCTTGGCTTGCATATATCGGCCGCTTCGCTCAGAACGCCGGCACCATCACCTCGTAGCCCTTGCCTTTTTTATATACCACATTGAGTGACCTGGTCTCGATATTGAAAAACGGCAGAAAATCGTCGCCGGAGGCGGACAGCCTCTGAAGCGCGTCGACCAGCGAGATCTCCTCGATATCCGTGCAGCACTCCCTCGGAGCGAACTTGACCCTGGGATTCGCGGGGGAGTCGCTCTGGACATGGAGGTCGCACTCAATGAAGCCCCTGGGGTCGAAACTCGCCTCCCGTATCTGCTCGAACGGGACCTCCACCATCCTATAGCTTTCGCCTCTCCTGTAAATGACCGCGTAATTCTTGTTGGCGTAATCCAGGTCGCTTTTAACGTCGGCCACACCCTTCTTGAAGAGTATAAAGCCCCTGTTTTCGAGCTTCATCTCCAGGAAGGCCTCGACCTCCGTCTTCGGCTTGTTGCTCACCTGGTTGAGCAGCAGGTCGACCCCCCTGTTGTCCACGTCGATCTTCTCGACCATTTCGAGCTCCACGGATTTGCGGTCGCTCTGCCGGTCCTTGTATCTCGATATCTGCTTCTCCATTTTGTCGATGATGAGATCTATCGACGAATACATATCCCCCGCCTTCTGGATGGCGTAGAACTGAACGCCGTCGCCATTCACCAGGATATCCACGATATGATCCAGCTTCTGCACGTTCATGACGACGAGCACTTCCATAAGCTGGTTGAAGTACTTCTCGATCTTCTTGATGCGCTTCCCGGCGTATTCCCGGATGTCCGAAGTGACTTCAAAGTTTCTCCCGGTAATCGTAATGTTCATTCTTTTACCCCGCTCCTCAGCTTGTTGAGTTTCTTGCGTTTATTCGAGGGGGGAATGCCAAGTATCCCCCTGTATTTCGCGATGGTGCGCCGCGCCAGGCGGATCCCGCGTTTATCGAGGACCGCCAGTATCCCGTCGTCGTTAAGCGGGTTCTCGGCGTCCTCGCCCGCCACGATCTCTCTGACCAGGCTCATGATCATGTCGGACGAAAGGCCGTCCGGATCGTCCCGTCGGAGCTTCGACGCGAAAAAGTATTTCAGCTCGAACACGCCCCACGGGGTCTGGACGAACTTGTTGCTGGTCGCCCTGCTGACCGTCGACTCGTGGAGGCCGAGCTCGTCCGCAATCTCCATGTGCGTGAGGGGCCTCAAATTTCCGGGCCCCTTGAGGAGAAACCCGCCCTGCCGCCGCATTACGGCCGCGGTCACCCTGGCGATGGTGTCGCGCCGGCTCGAAATGCCCCGTAAAAGCGAGCGGGCCGACTGCACCCGGTCTTTGATAAACTCCCTCAGGTTTTTATCAATGTTTTTTTTCTTCATCAAGTCCACATAATACCGGTTTATGCGGATCGGCGGGACGTAATCGTCGTTTATCGTGATGAGTATCTCGCCGTCAACGTAGCGGACCTCCGCGTCGGGAACGATGTATCGGACGTCCTTCACCGCGAACTGCCTGCCCGGAAACGGCGTCAGGGTGTGAATCAGCCTGGTCTTTTCGACTATTTCCTCCACGGAAACGGACAGGGCGCGGGCTATTCCCTCGTAATCGAGCCTCTCGAGCCCGGTGAAGTGATCGCGGAGGATGTCGTGGAGCAATCGGTCGTCCGGGTACCGCGATTCCGCCTGAAAAAGAAGGCTTTCACTCATGGAGGGGGCGGCGCATCCGGGAGGGTCAAAAAAGGCGATGGTTCGCACTGCCTCCCGTACCGCCTCTTCGCTCAGGTTCTGGCCGCGTGCTATCTCCTCAACGCTCGCCTGGAGCAGGCCGCGCTCGTCTATGGAGGTGATGATCGACTCGAAAAGGGCGAGTTCTTCGGAGCCGCGCGACACCATCCGCGCCTGCGACAGCAGGTGCCCCTTCAGCGTCTCCTCCTGCGCGACCGCGTTTTCGATGTACGACCGGGCCCGATCGTCATCCCCGTGCGCGGTGGAATAGCCGCTGTCGCTCGAGTCCTCGTAATTCTGGCTTTTTTCCTCATGGCGGGAATAGACGGACTCGTCTCCGGAAAGCTCGCGGCTTACGCCCTCCGCCATTATAACGTCGCCCCCGGGCGGCTGGGGAACCGCGGCCGAATACTCCTCCTCGAGTATGGGATTTTCCAAAAGCTCCCTCGACACCGCCTCCGCGAGGTCGATGGAGGAGAGCTGCAACAGCTCAATGGACTGAAGCTGCGACTGGGTGAGCGCCAGGCGCTGCGTCTGCTGCAAGCCGATTTTAATCGAAACCGCCATACACTCAGTAAACAGCATCTCCTTATAATCAAGCGGGCCACCGGTCCCGATATCAATACTATTCGCGGGGACGCGGCAAAGCAATAATTATTTCCATGAATTCAGCGCGACAAAACGGAAGAGGTCCAAAACAAGGCTTGACATACGGCCCGTCGGGAGCTATACATATTCCGGTTAAAATATACTGTAAATAAAACGCCATTCCGCAGAGAGGATGCCATCCTCCCGCCATCGGCGACGGGAGAAACATAATCACATGAGGAAAACCGTTTTATTGACGGTATTGAGAATCGCCATATCGCGAAGGTGCCCCCAATGAGTGAAAAGAGGCTGTATGGACGTCACCAGTGCTTCGAAAAGATCGAATTCGATTACTACGAGGGGAATCCGGACGAGATCGACACAAGCTCCACCGTTCCGGAAAAGTGCAAGGGCCACATGCTTGACCTAAGCCGCAGCGGGGCCTTTCTCGTCACCGACTCGCGGGTCGCCATAAACATGCCGGTCCGCATTCGCTTTCGGACAAAGACAGCCAGATACGACATCCCGGGCACCATCGTCCGCACCGGGCTTCTAAGGAACAACCCCTCCGAGATCGCGCGGAAATACGCCGCCTCCCGGGTGAAGGAGGACGCGTATATCGCCGTGCGATTCTCCGATCTCATCGAGGAGATTGGCGAATCCGACCTTGACAAATCATGAAGACCCAGTTTATAAGAATAAACGACATCTCCGAGGTCGACACCTCGCGCGCAACTGTTTACGATCTCAACAAGCGCTACATAGACAGCCACGGCAATATGTTCGGCTTGCGCTACAACCGTGAGAACAGGAAGATAGAGATAATCAAGATCATCCGCACGCCGGCCAAAACGGCATCCTACTATCAGCAGCGAATGGCGCAACAGAAATACCTCGCCAGGGAGGAAGGTCAGGCCGCAGCCGTAACGGCCCGGCTGGAGGAGGATGACACCGGCTTCGAGGAATCGGGCGAGGCGGCCTTCGATCCGACCACATTCATCAATCGCTGCCTGGAGATGATGAAAACGCACCGGGACCGCCTGAACGGGATAATGATGAACATCAAGAATTCCAAGGTGGTCCCCGAAACCGAGCGCATGGACGCCTCGACCCTGGCCGGCATCTTCCGGAACATGGACATCGACGGAATCCGCAGGATAGAGAAGGTCATCGACAATCACCGCGAGCTTACCAACTATCCGCGCTCACTTTCGTATTACCAGTCCAAGCTCGACACCGCGGGGCGGGAGATCTTCGAGGCGTTGGGCGAAGACGGGAGAAGGACACGCTTCATCTTTTTCTCGGAGATGCACGGCTCGATACGACACCTCTACCGCTCGCTCCTCAAGGCGCTCCGGGACCTCGAATTTTTCCTAAGCGAGAAGGACGTAGAGGGGATGAAGCATCTTACGTTCTCCGAGAAACAGCAGTTTCAGGACGCTATGACCTCGATCCAGAACACCATCCGCGAGATCACCGCAATCCTCCGCGACGCCAACAGGCTCGAGGAGTTCATCGGAAATTCCGAGAATTTCTGACTCAGGGACGCAGCACAACCACTTCACCGAAGCGCGCAAGTTCCCTTTCAAGAGACGGATCGCCAAGCACGAGCCGCACCGATCCCCGTCCGAAGAGCGCTCCGGCCGCCCGCCTCACGCCTTCCGCGTCCACCCCGGCGATGCCGCGCTGGTAGTCGGTAATATACGAGAACGGGAGCCCCATCTGGTAGACCGTCATATATTTCTCGAGCACGGAGAGCGGGGTCTCGAACTCGAAAATATAGCTGTTTATCATGGCCTGACGGGCCCATGCGAGCTCGTCCCTGGTTACAGGGGAGGACTCCATCCTTTCCATGTTCTCGAGCATCAGCCTCAGCGTAAGCGGCGACTGCGCCGTGTTTGTCTGGGCCAGCGCCAGAAAGATACCGGTGTCCCTCCGCTGCCTTAGAACGGACTGCACCGCGTAGGAAAGCCCCCGGTTTACCCTGATCTCGCGCATCAAGCGCGAGCTGAACGAGCCCTCGCCGAGGATGTAGTTCATTACCCCGAGCGCGTGCGATGACGGGTCCGCCAGCGGAGGCGCGAGGGTGCCGACGACTATGGTCGCCTGGGGAATCGGCCTTCGGATAAAATAGATCCTCTTCGAACCCGCGCGCATGGCCGAAGCCGCCCGGTCCGCGTCGAACCTGTAGTTTATGCGGGCCCCGCGCTCGAGCTTCGACAGAGCCTTTTCGACGCGAGCCCGCGTACCGGCCGCATCCGGTCCGCTGACGGTCCCGACGACCATGTTCGCGGCCCGGAAATGATTGTTGAACGCGGTGCGAAGCTCCGCCTGGCCTATGGATTTAATCGATTGCTCGCTGGGGTTCGAGCCGTAACCCATGCCGTCGAACATTATCTCCCTGAGCTTCTCGACGGCGAGCGCCGCGGGGCTGTCGTTCTTCCGGCGTATCTCCTCTATCAATATCGCCTTGGCATCGGCGATCGACCTCTCGTCGAGCGCCGGATTTTCCAGAAGATCGGCCAGTATGTCAAGGGCGAGGTCCGCATGGCGTTCGAGCACACGAATGGAGATGCCGACCGTCTCCCAGGACGCTTCTATCGTTATGCGCCCGCCTATGCTCTCGATCGCATCATGCAGGCGGTCGCCGGGGTAGCGCTTGGAGCCGCCCAGCGTAAGCGCCTTCGCGAGGAGCTCGGAAAGGCCGGCGTTCATCCTGCCCTCATAGAGCTTTCCGAACGAGGCTCCGGCTACGATCGAGAACTGCGGAAGCTCGTCGCGGATTCCGAACACCTTCAGGCCATTTTCAAGCTCATACTCTTCGACCGGAGGAAGCGAGAGCTCGACTGGCGCCACCACCGGGACATCGGCCTCCACGCGCGAGGCCTCCGTTTTTGGCCTTTCGGCCTGTTTTACCGGCCTGGCCGGTTTGCGCGCCGGCGCGGCCTTCGGCGCCGCGCCCCCAGGCAGGGAGGCCAGCATCGCCATCAGCGCCAGGGCAGCCGGCACAAGGACGCGCCTCCGGGTTCTGGCGGAGCCCCGGTTAGTGGCATTGAACGAAATCATTTCTTTTCCTTTTTGTCGATCAGCACGCCGACGGTGCGGTTTTCCGGGATAAAGTAATTTGCGATTACGCTTTTAACGCGTTCCGGCGTGACAAGCCGTATTTCATCCAGATGGCGGAGTATTCCGGACCAGTCCCCGCGTATCGTCTGATAATAATTGAGGGTGCGGGCTATACCCTTGTTCGACTGGAAATCCAGCACGGTGGAGGATTCCTCGCGGCTTACGACCTTCTCGATCTCCTCCCTGCCCACCTCGGCCGCAAGTTTTACGATCTCTTCGTATATGGCGTCCTCCACCTCCCGCGCCGTATGCGGGGCGCGCGGGGCGGCCGCGATTACGAAGAGATTGTCATATCGAGATCCGGGGAAGCCGTTCCAGGCATCGACCGAGACAGCTATGCGCTTTTCAAGCACCAGGGAGCGATAGAGTCGAGAGGTCCTGCCGTCCGAAAGCAAGCCCGCTATTATGTCGCAGGTGTAATTGACATCCGACGGAAACGACGGCTTGTTCCAGCCTATCAGGAGATACGGGTTGGCGTTGAAATGATACTCCAGGCGGCGCTCGCCCGCGGTTGCCGGCTCGCGCGTCTTGAGCGGCGGCGGCTCGCAGCACGCCTTCATCCGCCCGAAATAACGGTCTATCAGCGCAAAGGTCCTGTCCACGTCCTGTTTGCCGACAACCGTAATCGTCATTCGCGACGGGATATAGTATCTTTTAAAAAAGTCACGGACGTCCCGTATCGACATATGGCGTATAACTGAATCCCATCCGATTATGGGATGGCGATACGGGTGCGCGACGAAGGCCGCCGCTATGAAGCGCTCGACCAGGCCTTCGATCCCTTTGGAGTCGTAGCGCATGAGGCGCTCCTCCATTACGGCGTTGCGCTCCTTGTAGTATTCCCTGAACACTGGGTTTCGCAGCCGTTCAGACTCGATTTGCGCCCAGAGCTCCAGTTTTTCGGACGGCACTTCGATAACATACGACGTCATGTCGCGAGAGGTCGAGGCGTTAAAACCGACCCCGCCGATCTCGCTGTAAACGCGGTCGTAGGGGGAACTGACCGCGTATTTAGCACTATCGTCCTGGAGCTTTTTAAGCTTTTTCTCCAGTACCGGAATGCGACGGTCGGCCGGGCTCGACAATTTGAGCTCGTCGAGGGCCTCGCCAATGGCCTCGATCTCGTCGAGGAGCTTTTTCTCCTTTTTGTAGTCTTTCGTGCCGATTACGTCCGTTCCCTTGAAGAGCATATGCTCGAGCATGTGAGCGGCGCCGGCGGTGCGGTAGCTTTCATCGGCCGAGCCGACACGAAACGAGATGACAAGCGCAAGGGTGGGCGAGTAGCCGCGGTTCAGCGCTATCACGTTTATTCCGTTGCCCAGAGTCCGGGTCTGGACGTTATTTTTAAGATACTCGAGCCCCGACCTGGGCCCTCCGAGCGCGGGCCCGAAGAAAAGCGGCACAAGCAGCGCGCACAGGCACAGCGCCCGCATTATCCTGGCAGTCATCGATCACCCCATGTAACAAGCGGATTGCACCGCGTCCGGGCCGGATTCCGGCCCCGTTAAACGCCATCCTTTTCCTTGCGCAGAATCTCCTCGGCGAGAATCTTTAGCTTCGGCGACACTTTAAGCGGCGGAAGCTCCACTCGCGGGGCCGGCGCCTTCGATTCTCCGCCGCCGAGCCATTGCGACAGGGCCATTACCATTCGCGCCTGGATCTCCTCCACCTTGGAGCGGACACCCGCCATGCGGTAGAACTTGACCGCCAGGAGCGGCTGCCTCTTGTCATAAAAATAATAATCGCCCACGCGGGTAAGGCCGTCACGGTATTTCGTTTTGACGAAGAGCTCCACCGCCTGCCTGATGTCTCCGCTGTTAAAACACTCGTTCCCCTTTCTAATGAGCGAGGCCCTTTCTGTTGAATCCATCGATCCACCTCTTAACGCCGCGCGAAGACCCGAAGGCCGACACGATATATGGGCGCTCCGGTCCCCTTCGGTTACACCGCAAGTACCGGCGCCGGTATTAAATATCGGCAAAGTGGGCCGCGGGGACGCACACAACGCTTTATACCGAACGGGCCGGGCCGTCAATTAATAAAGGCGCACGGGGCCGCTTTTACCATCATTTGTCGAGACCGTGAAAAAAGGCCTCCCCCGGGTGATTTTTATTGACACAGCCCCCCGAGCGCGCTTAATTATACTCCAAAAATCGAACAGGGCCCTCAGGCTGCACGCGTTCATCCCGGGAGGATTGGTTTTTAAATGGCATACATAGTGATCGATCGCGACCGTTGCAAGGGATGCTGCTTCTGCATCGAGTTCTGCCCGCGCAACCTCATCAGGATCTCCAAGGAGCACAACAAAATCGGCTATTTCCCGGCCGAATTCATCGAGGAAGAACGCGAGCGCTGCACCGGATGTAAAACCTGCGCCGTCATGTGTCCGGACACGGCGATCGAGGTATACAAATGACCGAGAAAAAACTGACCAAGGGCAACATCGCCCTCGCCGAAGGCGCCATACAGGCTGGATGCCGCTATTATTTCGGCTACCCGATCACGCCGCAGAACGACATACCCGAATATCTTGCGCGCAACCTGCCCAAATGCGGCGGCACGTTCATACCCGCCGAAAGCGAGATCGCGTCAATAAACATGGTGATGGGCGCCTCCGCATCCGGCAAACGCGCAATGACCTCGTCCTCGGGGCCCGGCATCTCCCTCATGCAGGAGGGCATATCGTACCTGGCCGGCTCCGAAATGCCGGCGGTAATAGTGAACATCATGCGCTGCGGACCGGGCCTCGGCGGCATCGCTCCCACACAGGGCGACTACAACCAGGCGGTTCACGGCGGAGGGCACGGCGATTACCGCAATATCGTGCTGGCTCCCGGCTCGGTCCAGGAGATGTTCGACCTCACCATAAAGGCCTTCGAACTCGCCGACAAATACCGGAATCCCGCCATGATTATCGCCGACGCAATGATAGGGCAATTCCAGGAGCCCTGCCGCCTTGTCCCCGAAAAGCCCGTGGAGTTTCCCGAAAAGCCCTGGGCTCTCACGGGTCGAAGGGGCAGAGAGCCGAGGCTCTTGAAGTCCCTTTATTTAGGCGACTACGAACAGGAGGAGCACAACCTCCTTTTAAAACAAAAATACGACGAGATACAGGAAAAAGAGGTGATGGTCGAGATGCAGCGCCTCGACGACGCCGAGCTCATCATCATCGCCTTCGGCACGCCCGCAAGGGTCGCCAAAACCGCCATCTCCATGGCGCGCGAGGAGGGCCTAAAAGTCGGCCTCATCCGCCCCATCACCCTGTTCCCATTTCCCACAAAGCAGATATACGAGCACTCCAAAAAAGCCGGAAAGCTCCTCGTGGTGGAGATGAACACGGGCCAGATGGTGCGCGATGTCCGCATAGCCGCCCACAGGGACGCGAGCATCAGTTTTTACGGCAGGCCCGGCGGAGGCTTCCCCTTCCCCGACGACGTGCTCGCCGAGATAAAAAAGGCGCTCGATGGAGGCCCGCGATGAACGCCATATTTAAACGCCCCGACAGCCTTACCGACGCGCCCACCCACTTCTGCCCGGGATGTACGCACGGAATCGCCCACCGGCTCATCGCCGAGGCGATGGACGAGCTCGGAATTACCGACCGCACTATAGGGATACCGGGAGTGGGCTGCTGCGTTTTTCTCTACCGCTATTTTCCCATCGACGCGCTGGAGGCCCCGCATGGGCGCGCCCCGGCGTGCGCCACCGGCATGAAACGCGCGCAGCCGGAGAACATCATCTTCGCCTACCAGGGCGACGGCGACATGGCGGCCATCGGCACCTCCGAGATCATACACGCGGCCAACCGCGGCGAGAACATAACCGTGTTCTTTATAAACAACTCCGTATACGGCATGACCGGCGGGCAGATGGCGCCGACGACGCTCCTGGGCCAGCAGACGACAACCAGTCCCTACGGACGCGATTTCAACACCGAGGGCTATCCGATCAAAATGGCCGAGATGCTCGCCACGCTCGAGGGCGTCGCCTACTCCACCAGGGTGGCCCTCCATTCGCCCAAACACGTAAACCAGGCGAAAAGGGCCATCCGAAAGGCCTTCGAGATGCAGATAAACGAGATGGGCTTCTCCATGGTCGAGATGCTGTCGACCTGCAACACCAACTGGCGCGTCACCCCGCTCGAGGCGCTCCAGATGATAGAGCGCGAGATGATCCCCTATTTCCCGCTCGGGGTGTTCAAGGAGCGCACGGGGAAGGACTTCCTGTAGCAGAGGGCGCAGAGGAGGTATGGAGTGTACTACGATGTGATCATGGCGGGCTTCGGCGGCCAGGGAATACAGACCATAAGCCAGATCGTGGCCCTTGCGGCCATCCGCAGGGGGCTTAACGTAACCTTTCTGCCATCCTATGGCGTGGAGAAGCGCGGCGGACGCACGAACGTAACGCTGGTAATCGCCGACGAGGAGATCGGTTCCATGGTCACAAACCATCCCCGGTGCGTCATCGCGATGGACACGATAGCCGTCGACAAATACAGGGATCAGGTCGCGCGGAAGGGGCTGCTCATAGCCAACACGAGCCTGGTGCCCGAATCGATGCTGGACCGGAACGACATCACCCCGCTCGCCTTAAAGTGCAATGACGAAGCCCTCGCGCTGGGCAGCGTAAAGCTCTCCAATATGATAGCTCTGGGTGCGTTTTTGCAGAAAACGAAAATCCTCGGATTCGACGACGTCGAGGCCGTCATGGACGAGGTAACACCCGAGCGCCTCAAACACACCATTCCGGCAAACTTAGAGGCCATCCGCCGCGGCATGGAGATCGCCGGAAACGGCACTGTTTGAAGTCTACCCGCGATCGCCGGACAGACTAAAAATCTCCGGTGTAATCCCAATCTCGCAGGATGGTCGCAAAATTTTCTTGCTTCTCCATGGGCCCTCCGCTATATTCCATGACGGCTTTATCTTTTAAGCGCCGGCGAATGATCGAAACAGCCGCCTGTAGGGGAAAAGACCCGTCGGCGTAATGTTCACCGGTGAGCGATAAAACCGCCATATCGAGTAAAGGTAAATCGCAATGGCCGTTATAATCCCTGCCTTCGCTATCGTCATTCTGTTCATGGCGGCCATGGCGATGGTATACGCCCGCAGACGGAACGGCTGCGCGGAAGGGGTCCGTGGAGACGAGCCCCGCCTTACAGGTCCATGCGCTCATTGCGATGTTTCAATCAGGGGAAATTGCAAAGTTCACAAGCAGCGGGTCTGAAAACATTATTTATCTTGTCTTATCGAAAGCCCGGAGGTAGGCTCCGGAAATCGGTTTGAGGAATATGGCAAACTACAGGCTAAGGAAAGGCTACGACATACGGATAGAGGGGCAGGCCGAAAAAATCCTGGAAACGGCCCCTTTTCCCGCCGCCGTCGGCCTGTACGCCTCGGATTTTTACGGCATGGCGCCCAAAGCGCTCGTCGATGGCGGGGAGAGGGTAAAGGTTGGCACTCCGCTCTGGCACGACAGGCGAAGGGAATCCCTCGTGGTGGCATCGCCGGTTAGCGGAACCGTGACCGAGGTGCGCCGGGGCGCACGCAGGGCCCTCGAGGCCGTCATCGTCCGAACGGACGGAAAACAGCAGGCTGCAAAATCGGCCCCGCCGCCGAAACGCACAGGCCCTTCAAACCGAAAGGAAATTATCTCCGCCCTCTGCGCCTCCGGCCTCTTCCCGCTCATACGGCAGCGCCCCTTCGGCACTGTCGCGGACCCACTGGCAGAGCCACGCGACATCTTCGTCACAGCCATGGACACCTCGCCTCTGGCTCCCGACCAGGAGCTCATCCTGCGCGGCCGCGAGCGGGAATTCAGGCGAGGCATAGAGGTGCTCGCGGCCCTCACTACGGGAAAGGTCCACATCTGCACAGCCGGCGGCATGGAACTCGATTCGCATACATCGGGCCTCGAAAATATCGAGCACCACCAGTTTACGGGGCCGCACCCCGCCGGCAATGCGGGCGTGCACATACATCACGTGGCGCCCATAAAGGGCGTCGACGACGTCGTCTGGCATTGCACCGCACAGGGGGCAATCCTTTTAGGGCGCTATTTTATCACTAACATCCCTTCGTTCGAGGTGACAGTCGCTGTCGCCGGAAGCGCGGCCGCCGACAGGCGTCATGTGCGGACTTTGATCGGCGCCGAAATCTCTTCCTTCGCAAGGCCAAATGACTCCTCCTCTCCGGTCCGCTATATCTCGGGCAACGTCCTCACCGGCCGAAACGCCGGAGCGGACGGCTTCCTGGGGTTTTCGGACAGCCTGGTGAGCCTGATTCCCGAGGCGCGCGGGAAAAAATTTTTGGGCTGGCTCGCTTTGGGCTTTTCCCTGGAGAGCGTTTCGGCCTCCTTCATATCCAGGTTTCTGCCGCGCCGGCGCTTTTCCATCGACTCCAACCGCAATGGAAGCGTGCGCGCCTTCGTCGCCACTGGAATCTACGAGCGCCTGCTCCCGATGGACATACTCCCATCGTTTCTGCTTAAATCCATATTGGCGGGCGACATCGAGGAAATGGAAAAACTCGGCATACTCGAGGTGACGCCGGAAGACTTCGCTCTTTGCGAATACGCCTGCCCCTCCAAGACCGATATACAGCGCATAATACGGGATGGGATCGGCCTGATGCTTAAGGAGACAGGGGAGACGGAATGAAAACGCGCGGCAGGATAAGGTCCATGTTCGAAAAGGGCGGGAGCCTAGAGCGCCTCTGGCCGCTACTTGACGCCGCCGAGACATTTTTGTTCCGCCTGCCGGCGCGCACCTCCGGCGGCGCCCATATCCGCGACGCGTACGACCTCAAGCGCATGATGATGATCGTGGTGCTCGCGCTCTTCCCCTGCATGGCCTTCGGCACCTACAACGTCGGATATCAATTCTACGCCTCGGCGGGAATCGCGGCGGGGCATCTGGACTGCCTTATAAAGGGCCTATGGGTGGTCGTTCCGCTCTACGCCGTCACCTTCGCGGTGGGCGGCTTCTGGGAGGCCTTTTTCGCGCTCGTTCGCGGCGAGGAAATCAACGAGGGCTTTTTCGTCACCGGAACGCTCATCCCGCTCGTAATGCCGCCCACTATTCCGCTGTGGCAGCTCGCGCTCGCCGTAAGCTTCGGCGTGGTGCTGGGAAAGGAGCTCTTCGGCGGGACCGGCATGAACGTCTTCAACCCGGCGCTTGTCAGCCGCGCATTCCTGTTCTTCGCCTATCCCAAGTCCATCTCGGGCGCCGGGGTGTGGGTGCTGAAGGGCGACAGGATGGTCGATGCCGTTAGCGGCGCCACTCCGCTTCACTTAGGGATAGAGCCGGTGGGCGATATCGTCCCCTATCTTTCATCAAACGGTTTCGATTTCTGGAGGATGTTCAGCGGTCTCGAGCCGGGAAGCATCGGCGAGACGAGCGTCATCGCCATACTTATGGGCGCGGCCCTGCTTCTCGTAACCCGGGTAGCGAGTTGGCGGATCATGCTTTCCGTCTTCGCCGGCGGTGCCGCCATGGCGCTTCTCTGCAACGCCTTCGCCCCGTCGCCCGCGAGCATGCTGGCGCTTCCCGCCCACTACCACTTCGTTATGGGAGGCTTCGCCTTCGGGGCGGTTTTCATGGCCACGGACCCGGTTTCGGCGGCCGGGACCAACGCGGGTAAGTTCATCTACGGTTTTCTTATCGGCGTGCTCGCCGTCCTTGTGCGGACCCTTAACCCCGCCTACCCGGAGGGGATGATGCTCGCCATACTCTTTATGAACCTTTTCTCTCCTCTCATCGACTACATGGTGGTGCGTCTCAACATGCGAAGGAGGCGGCTCCGTGCGGCAGGATAACACCTATACGCTCATATTTCTGGGCGCTGTGGCGCTCGCCTCCTCGCTTATCCTGGCGCTCGCCTCGCAGCTTCTTAAAGACCGACAGGACCTGCTGCGGCAGGCCGACATGAAGCGCAACATCCTCATCGCGGCCGGCTTCATGGAATGCTACTCGGACGCAGCCGAGGCCCGGCGCGAAATGGGCTCGGGCGTCTGCAAGGACGTCCACCTGTACTACGAGCGGCACATGCGCGCCCTTCTGCTCGACCATCTCGGCAATGCCGTGGACGAGCTGGAAACACGCCCGGAGCTCATCGACCCGGCGCGCGAGGCCGAGAAGCCGAAGGAGAAGCGCCGCTTCCCCGTGTTCCTCCGGATCGACGAGATCGACGGCAGGGAGGCGATCACCGCCTATTGCGTACCCATCTACGGCAAGGGGCTGTGGTCTTCGCTTTACGGCTACCTTGCGCTCGAATCGGACCTCGACACCGTAAGGGGGCTCAGCTTCTACCGGCAGGGGGAGACTCCGGGCCTTGGCGCGGAGATCCAATCACGCTGGTTCCAGGACGAGTTCAAGGGTAAAAAGATACTGGACGCCAATGGGAAACTCGTCTCCATCACGGTGCTAAAGGGGAAGGCCGACCCCGCAAGCCCCCTGGCGGCGCACCAGGTCGACGGGATCAGCGGCGCGACTCTGACAACGAAGGGAGTCACCGAACTCTTAATGAAGAGCCTTTCTATGTATGAGCCTTATTTCAACATGATCCGGCGCGGAGGTGCCGCTTATGACCGTCGATAAAAAAATATTCCTCACGCCTATAAGCGAGAACAATCCCATAACCACCCAGGTGCTGGGCATATGCTCGGCTCTCGCCGTCACCTCCCAGCTCAAGCCCTCCATCGTGATGGGGCTTGCGGTCATAGCCGTGGTGGGCTTTTCGAACCTCATCACCTCCCTCATACGGGGGTTCATTCCGCAGAAGGTGCGCATCATAGTGGAGATGACGGTCGTGGCCTCGCTCGTCATTATGGTCGACCAGATACTCAAGGCCTACGCGTTTCAGATGTCCAAACAGCTTTCGGTATTCGTGGGCCTCATCATCACCAACTGCATCGTGCTGGGCCGCATAGAGGCCTTCTCCATGGGGAATCCCCCCGTGCCCTCCCTGCTCGACGGCCTCGGCAACGGACTGGGATACGCCATCATACTCTTTATCGTGGGTTTCTTCCGCGAGCTTTTGGGCTTTGGAAAGATTCTCGGCTATCAGGTGCTTCCGGAATCCCTCTATGCCGCGGGCTACGAGAACAACGGGCTGATGGTGCTCGCCCCGGGGGCCTTCATCATCCTCGCGCTCATCGTCTGGCTGCAGCGCACAATCTCCGGATACCGCGAGGAGTAGAGGGCGATGGAACTTGTAAACATAGGCATCCGCGCGATATTCACCGAGAACATCATACTCGCGTATTTTCTGGGCATGTGTTCGTTCCTCGCCCTTTCCAAAAAGATGTCCACCTCTGTCGGGCTTGGACTGGCCGTGGTATTCGTACTTTCCATTACCGCCCCGGCCAACTGGATCATTCACGAATACGTACTCCGCGAGGGGGCGCTCGCCTGGCTGGACCCGCGATTCAAGGAGGTGGACCTGAGCTTTCTGGTGTTCATCTCGTTTATCGCCGTCATCGCGGCTCTCGTCCAGGTAGTGGAGATGGCGATAGAGAAATTTTCATCGAAACTCTACAACGCACTGGGCATCTACCTGCCTCTCATCACGGTCAACTGCGCCGTCCTGGGCGTCGCGCTCTTCATGGTGGAGCGCCGCCTCACCCTCGCCGAAACCGCTGTCTTCGGTTCATGCTCCGGTATCGGATGGTTCATGGCTATCGTAAGCATGGCGGCCATACGCTGGAAGCTCCGCTATTCCAACATTCCCTCCGCTATGCGCGGGCTCGGCATTACCATGCTCGTCACCGGCCTCATGGCCATGGCCTTCATGATATTTTCCGGAATAAGCCTGGGGCACTGATATGATCGTCATCGTAAGCGGAGTGGCGGCCTTTACGCTCATCATTCTCGCGCTGGGCCTGTTTATAATTGCCGCCGAATGGCGCCTGGCGCCCCAAGGCGCCGCCCGCATCCTGGTAAACGGGGACGAGGAGAAGGCCTTCGAGGCGGAGCCCGGAAAATCACTGCTCACCACCCTCTCCCTGCATGGCGTACTACTTCCATCATCCTGTGGAGGCAAGGGGACGTGCGGCACCTGCAAGTGCCAGGTGATGGAGGGCGGCGGCGACATACTGCCCATTGAAACGGCGCACATATCGCGCGCCATGGAGAAGCGGAACTGGCGTCTTTCGTGCCAGGTGAAGGTGCGTAGCGACATGTCGATACGGGTGCCCGATGAGATCTTCTCCATAAAGAGGTGGGACTGCGAGGTTGTTTCGAACGCCAATGTCGCGACCTTCATTAAGGAGTTTATCGTCCGACTGCCGGAGGGCGAAACGCTCGACTTCAGGCCCGGCGGGTACATACAGATCGACATCCCGCCTTACGAAATCGAATTTTCAAGGGACATCCCGGTGGAGTCCGAATTTATCGACGACTGGAAGCGGCTGGACCTCTTCGATTTCAAATCAAAAAACTCGTCGGCCGACACACGCGCCTATTCCATGGCCAACTATCCGGCCGAGGGGAACCTCATCAGGCTCAATGTGCGCATCGCCACGCCTCCCTGGGATTTCAAGCGCAAGCGCTTCAGCGAGCTCCCACCCGGGATTGGATCGAGCTACATCTTCAGCCGCAAGCCGGGCGACCGGGTGGCGATCTCCGGGCCTTTCGGCGAGTTCTTTATACAGGAAACTGACCGCGAGATGATGTACATCGGCGGAGGGGCGGGAATGGCGCCGCTGCGTTCTCACATCTTTCACCTCTTCAACACGGACCGGACAAAGCGGAAGGTGAACTACTGGTACGGAGCGCGGTCCAGGCGCGAGATATTCTACGAAGACGAATTCAGGGCTATAGAGAAGGGTAACAAAGACTTCTCGTTCAACATAGCGCTCTCCGAACCCCTGCCCGGGGACAACTGGAAGGGCCACACCGGGTTTATCCACCAGGCGGTGTACGAAAATTATTTGAAGAACCATCCCGCGCCCGAGGAGATTGAATACTATCTCTGCGGCCCCCCTATGATGCTCGACGCTGTCCTCCAGATGCTCGACGATCTGGGCGTCGAACCGGGGATGATCCGCTTCGACAAGTTCGGCTGAGCGCCTCCCGCGCGTCCCAATTTTACCGATCCGAAGAGGCGCGCAGCTCCGAGAGCAGAGTACGGTGCCTTTCCGCCTCTTTAAAATTCCCGGTCCTTTCGTACGCGTCGGCCGATTCCTCGTATGCGTAACGGAGTAGCGGGCCCGCCTCCTTTCCGGACAATTCACCCGAATGAATTTTACGCTCGAGCTCCGCTATCTCGGCGGTATAAAGTTCGATGGCCTTGATAAGCGCGCCCTGTTCCTCGGCATGCCGGGAGAGCGAGGCGTAAAAATTGGCCAGCCGATAGTATATTACGCCGCTCTCCCTTCCATCGGCAATCCGCTTCTTTTTCTCCTCGAGCGACATCGTTATAATATTTTTCGCGCGCTCCTCCCCGCCTCTTTCCCGGAGAAAGGCGGCGTAATTCTGGAGGGTGTCTGGGTTGCGAAGCCCCGGCTTGGCAAGCAGATACTCGAAGACCTTTTCGGCCTGGGCGTCGAGTCCGCGCAGCGGGTACTCCTTTGTGGCGAAGAGGTTCATGCGCGAGGCCAGCGCCTCGGGCCATGGCCAGCGAATCGAAAGAAAAATCGCGCTCACCACGACCGCAACTGCCACCGCGAGCGCCGCCATGCGCTGCGAACGGGCCGGAGCGGATTTCAGTCCGGTAGTATACAGAATATCGAGCGAAACGAAACAGAAACCCAATGCAAACAGGAGCTCGTTAAGCTCCTCAGATTTTGGAATTACGCCGAGGTACGCGTAGATGAGCGCAAGGATGAAATAGGGCGCGGCCAGCGGCGGTATCTTCGGAACCTTAAGCCATCCCAGCAGCCGCCCGAACGGCCCCAGCCTCTTCCAGGAGACCCAGGAGAGAAGCAGCCAGAGGAGCATCGCGTTATGAAAGATCATCTTGGTGTATCGCACGGAGCTCAGGTTATGAATATTGAGCTCGCGCTGATGGTTGTGTTCCATGAAGAAATCCGAGGTTTCGATTCCTATGATGCGCTGGCCCCAGCTTATCTCCTCCATACCGACGAAAAACATGAAAAGCAGAAGTAGGGCGGACATTATTGTCCGAGCGTCGCTGTTTTTTACCATCGCCCATGTTAGCAGGAAACATCCCGCAATGTATGCCGTGGTGGTGGCGTATTCCGCGGGAGTGTCCTCCGTGACAAGGTACACATACTGCGCCGGAAACAGGTAATAGACCGCGATGCCGATACCGAAGAACGCGGCACAGATTCCGGAATTGAGGATAAAAGAGCGCGGGATCTTGAAAATTCCAGATGTCATCATAAAACCTCTGTCTGCCGAAGTGCGGTGGTGCGGTAAGCCCGCGACCTTTCGTAAACCATGAATCCGTGGATTCTGTTTGCAATGACTTTTTGTCCGGCCTGGGCCTATTTATGGCATGCCGATTAAACCGGTATCACACCCCCAGTCTCGCCGCGTGGGAAACGAAAACATCCTCGAGCGTAGCGCCGACCTCCTCTATGCTGAAACCCTTGATCCCTTTTACCTTAAACGCTCCCGCGAGTTCGCGCTTCAAGGGAAAGCCCTTTTTGGTCATGATGTGGATGTCGCTACCGAAAATCGCGGCCTCCTCCACAAACGGAAGCGCCGCGACCTCCTCGAATACCTCTATGAAACGCTCGACGCGAAGCGACCAGACGCTGTACGGCAGGGCCGCCTTGAGCGCGGATGGCGTGTCCAGCGCAATGATCTTTCCCGCGATTATGAGCGCCATGCGGTCGCAGTGCTCGGCCTCGTCCATGTAGTGCGTCGTGACGAAGATGGTCTTCCCGTTTCTCGAGAAATCGTAGATGATCTCCCAGAATGTCCGGCGCATGACAGGGTCCACCCCCGATGTAGGCTCGTCGAGAAATAGCACCGGGGGATCGTGCAGAATGGCCCCGCCCAGGGCCAGGCGCTGCTTCACGCCGCCGGGAAGGCTTTTCACGACCGCGTCTTGGCGCCTCCCGATGTCCGCCATTTTCATGACATACGCCATGCGCTCGCGAAGCCGCGCACCCTGGAGCCCGTAGACGCTGCCGAAAAACTCCAGGTTCTCCCGCACCGTGAGATCATCGTACAGCGAGAACCTCTGGGACATGTAGCCTATGATGTTTTTAATGCGATCCTGCTCGTCCATTATGTCGAAGCCCGATACACTTCCGGTGCCCTCCGTGGGGGTGAGGATACCGCAGAGCATCCGGATTGTCGTGCTCTTTCCGGCGCCGTTGGGGCCGAGAAAGCCGAATATCTCCCCCCGCTTTACCGAAAAGCTCGCCCGGTCCACCGCGACGAAATCCCCAAAACGCTTGGTGAGGTCCTTTACTTCGACAGAGTATTCCGTCATTCCATCCTCCTCGAGAAACGGCGAACGCTTAAGCTAAGGAGCGCCGCGCCCATTACCACGAGCGCCAATACCTCGGGCCACAGAACCGTCATTCCCACTCCCTTCAGGAATACGCCGCGTATGATGTTCATGAAATAGTACATCGGATTGAGGAGCGTCACCGCCTGTACCGTTAAGGGCATCGCGTACACCGGAAAGATGAATCCGGAGAAGAGTATTGCCGGAAGAAAAAACAGAAACGTGGAGAGCATGGCCTCCTGCTGCGTCTTCGATACCGTCGATATAAAAAGCCCCACCGCCAGCATGGAGAGAATATACAAAAGCCCGGAGACAAGCAGAAAGAGGAAGCTTCCATTAAAAGGGACCTTAAACCACGCGATCGCGATTACCGTTACCACGATGATATCGAAAAATCCAACGATGGCGAAGGGGAGCGTCTTCCCAGCGATAAATTCCATGGGCCTGAGGGGGGAAACGATTATCTGCTCCATGGTGCCGGATTCCCGCTCCTTCACCACTGACATCGAGGTGAGCATAATGGTGATGAGCGCGATGAGGAGTCCGATTATCCCCGGAAGGTAAAAATTCCTGCTTTCAAGCTCCGGATTGAAAAGTGCCCTTTCTTTCAGCTCGATAGACTCCTTCATTTTCATGCCGCCGGCCCCTCTTCCGAGAGCGAGCGCCCTTGTCCTGTCCTTGAAATACTCCAGACCGAATTCGTTTACGATCTGGTTTACGTAAGCCACGATGACCGAGGCGCGGCTGGAATCGGTGCCGTCGATAACGATCTGGATGTCGGCTCCCTTGCCCGACTTAACCCTCCTGGAAAATCCTGACTCAACATACAGGAAGAGGTCGACCGCTCCGCCGTCGAGGAGCTTTTCCATCTGCTTTTCCGACTCCAGATACGAGTGCAGTAAAAAATATCCGCTGGACGTAAACCGGGATATAAAATCCCGGCTC
>MTKY01051733.1_pt1 | contig 43998 bp, 34 predicted proteins | sample 1042731 | NCBI WGS metagenome assembly MTKY01 (sample SAMN06212206, study PRJNA360538) | anaerobic digester metagenome | biome: Wastewater treatment plant; material: sludge; isolation source: anaerobic digester fed with sludge from wastewater treatment plant | place: Denmark: WWTP Soeholt ...
GGGGGCTGGGCGGAGGCGGTTTCGGTGGGGGTTATTTTGGCGGAGGTGGTTTTGGCGGAGGCGGTCTGGGGGGTCAGGGCGGAGCGGGCGCCGGCCAGGGAGCCGGACATGACGGAGGCGTCGAAGAGAACCTCGATAAGCTCGTGGAGCTTATCAAGAACACGATCGAGCCGGATTCCTGGGATGATGCCGGGGGCAAAGGTACGATTCGTATCTGGCGGCAGTCGCTGGTCGTTCGGAACAATATCGAGGTACACGAAAAGATTGGTGGCCCGTTCTACGTGGAAAACTTCTGATTCGTCACGCGTCTGAGGCGGGCGGGTCGGCGCGGTCGGCCCGTCGGATTGCGGGTAGCGACCTGCAAAGCTACACTTCCAAACTCAGTCGATGGCGGTTCGCACGGTTGACGGTCGGGCCTGTGACGGGCAATGGAGTTTCACAATGGCGCGATGGATCGCGGCGATTCTGGGCCTGACCGGAGTTTCCTGGATCGTCGGCTGCACGGAAACCACCTTCTCAGAAACCATCTCGATGCCGTTTGCGGCCAAGCCGCTGTTTCTTTTCGGTGACCCGGTTCGGATTGGCATTGCGGTTCCCGCGGAGTCGTCGGACTCGGTGTTGAACCCGATGCGATGGCTTCAGTTGAAGCATCCGCCCTGGCACGAGCTGGAGAACCAGCTTTCGCGAAAGCTGAATCGACCCGTGGCGGTGGAGCCGATGGAGCCGTTTCAGATCGCGGCGCATCTTCGCTCCGGGCGGCTCGATTTCGGGTGGCTGCCGGCCGTTGATTACCTCGAGATGCTCAAGGACGGCGAATTGGGTCCGGTGCTGGCGCTATCGGAGGGAGGCGTCCGCCGGGGTCTGATCGTCACGGCCGCCGGTTCCTCCGTGCAGAACATCGGCGATCTGAAGCAGCGGCGTTTTGCGTTCGGTCCGAAGGGGGACGCCGTGCTGGATGTTGCGGCACGCGAGGCGCTCTTGAAGGCGGGCGTTTCCGAGGCCGACCTGGCCAAAGAACTCCTTCCGCTGCCCGGCAGCCTGCAATACCACGTCAGCTCGGAAGAGGCGGCCAAGGAAGTCATCTACGGACTGAACCTGGGCCATCTGGCGACGGCCGCCGGCGTGATTGAGGAGGCGGAATACATGGGGTACGCGGAGACGGGTGGTCGGCTTCTACCGCTGCCGCGTTTCAGCAAGGATCAGTTCCGCATCCTGGGCCGCACGGAACCCATGCCGGTACATACCGTGGATGACGGCCCGTTCGTGGCCGGCAAGGAGACGGACCCGGAGCTGTCGGCGACGGTGTCGAAATTCCTGCTGGCTCTGCACGAGACGCATCGCGCAGCGGCTCTCGACCTGGGCGTCGCGCGGTTCTGTGCGCCGCCGGATGGTCGGCACGCGTGCCTTGCCCGCCTGCGTGAGTTGGCCGAGGGCCACACTCCCTTCCCCGCGCCCGAGTGAGAGCAAATCGATCAAGCGCTTGTGCGTGCGAGAGGCGGCAGGCCGCGGGTCGGGTGTCGCTTTCGGCACAGCACGACAGACACGCACATCTGGTACGGTCCCGGCGCCGCGGGCTTGTGTTTCGGCGGCTTCGGGCGGAGAATGCTCCGCGTGGGGAACCATTCGGGGGTGCCCGGCGCAGGGGGGCGGCGGGCCGTTGAGGCAAAACAAAGGAGACCTGTGGTGAAAGTGAAGACTGTGGTCGGGGTGGCCGTCGTTGTGGTGCTGGTCGGGGTTGCGGGGGTGTTCTACTGGATCGACCACATCGCGAAAGTCGCGGTGGAGCAGGGGGCCACGTTCGCGCTGGGCGTGAATACGAGTCTTGACAGCATGAACGTGGGCATTCTTTCGGGCAGCGTGGGCATGGCCGGCCTGAACGTGGCCAACCCCGCCGGCTACGGCTCGCCCCATTTTCTGAAGCTGGGCGAGGGGAGCGTGGCCGTCTCTCTGGGAAGCCTGAGGTCCGACCGGGTGCAGGTGCCGGAGCTCACCTTGAACGGCATCCGCATGAGCCTGGAGAAGCGCGGGGGCAAGGCCAACTACCAGGCCATTCTCGATAACCTGAAGAAGTTTGAGTCCGGCGAAGAGAAGCCGGCTGCGGAGAAGCCGGATGGCAAGGGTTTTGTGTTCGAGAGGATCGCCATCCGCGACGTCCAGGTGGACGTGGAGCTGCTGCCTGTCGGCGGATCGCTCACCCGGCTTCCGGTGACCATTGACCGGATTGACTTGCGAAACATCGGATCCGATTCAAACAAGGGCGTTATTCTGGCGGAGCTGTCGAGCGTCATTCTCAAAGCTATTCTGCAATCGGTGTTGCAGAAAGCTGGCGACATTCTGCCGGCTGATCTGACCACCGATCTGACGCAGGGGCTGGCCCAACTGACGGATCTGGGCAAGACGGCCCAGATGGTCGTGGGCGATGTGAAGGCCCAGGTGGATGAAGCGACCCGCAAGCTCGGCGAGGCCGGCGCCAAGGCGGCCGAAGATATCGCCAGGACCGGCGACGAGCTTCGCAAAGGCGCCGAAGACGCCGGCAAGAAGGTCACCGAAGGGCTGGGCGGCCTGCTCGGAGGCGATAAGGACAAGAAGAACAAATAACCACGCCGTCGCCGTCCCGCGCGGCGACGGAGCGCGAGAGCCCGGATGAGCCGTTCCGCGGCCGGACGCATTCAGCGGTATATCGAGCGTGTTCGCTCCGCGCCTGGCGACGAGCTGGGTCGCTGGGCCGGGTTCCTGCGCTTTCAGATCACGCTGTGGCGGTTCTGCGCGCGTCGCCTCTGGCAGAACAACGTCGGGGCCATGAGCGCGGCCCTTTCCTTTCGTACACTCTTCGCCATGATCCCCGTGCTCGTCCTGGCGACGCTGGTTCTCAAGTCCATGGGTGTGCTCGAGGACAGCCGCCAAAGCATGCGTCGCCTGTTTGAGCGCACGGGTATCGCGCAGATCAACATCATCGAGCAGGCCGATCCGGAGGGGTCATCCGGGCAGGAGCCTAAGACCCTCAACGTGGCCGATGAGATCGAACGGCTTGCGGCCAACGTCGAGTCCAAGCTCACCGTCCGCCGGATCGGCCCGGTCGGCACGGTGCTGCTGATCTGGACCGCTCTGACGCTGATCACGACGGTGGAGCGGTCGTTGAATCGCATCTTTGAAGCCCCGCGATCCCGGCCGCTGGGCCGCCGCCTGCTTCTCTATTGGGCTCTGCTGACACTGGTGCCTCTGGTGTCTGTGAGCGCCATGTATGCCGGCGGACAGGTGACCCGTGTGTTGGAGCAGCAGACGGTGCTCGCCTGGCTGCTGGGGGCGGCGGGCTGGGTCGGACCTATCCTGGTGGGCATTCTGGTGGTGGCGGCCGTCTACGCATTGCTTCCGACCACGCGTGTTTCCTACCGGGCGGCCCTGGCGGGTGCCGTGATTGCGGTTCCCGTCTGGCTGATCGCCAAGTGGGGTTTCGGGCTGTACCTCACGCGGTTCGTTCGCACCGGAAACCTCTACGGGGCACTGGGGTTGCTGCCTCTGTTCCTGATCTGGCTGAATCTTTCGTGGTGGGTCTTTCTGTTCGGCGCTCAGCTTGCGCACACCGCCTCCAACCTCGGCGTCATGCGGACGATGGAGGAACGGCGACGGCGGCCCGTCCGCCCGGCCGATTTACTGGCCGCCGCGGTGGCCGTCGCCGGCCCGTACGAGAACGGCCACGGTCCGGTGGACGTCGAGACGGCGGCGGCGGCGCTGGGCCTCAGCAAGGAGCGTGCGCAGCGGCTGCTCGACCGGCTGGTGGCTCGGGATGTGCTCTGCCGCGTGAAGTCCAGAGGGCGGGCCGACGCCTACAGCCCCGTGCGCCCGGCGGATCGCACCACGCTCACACAGGTGCTCGGCCTGGATGCGCAGGGAACCCACGAGCCCTCCGTTCCACTGGATGCCGCCGCTGTCCGGGCGTGGAGCCAAGCCCGCGATGCGCTCGACCAGGTGACTCTGGCGGATGCGGTAGCGCCGCCGGAGACACCGAGCCCCGACTCCGCGACGTGACTGGCGAATCTGCTCTCACAGTGGCCTGCCTCCCAGCGGAGGCCGTGAAGGAGGGAGAGGCGCTTCTCGAACCACCACTCTCGTCCCGATTGTCATCGGAGCTTCACCGGTGACCACATCCCGCGACTCCTCCAGAGTCGTAACAGGGGTCCGACGCAGCGGAATCTTGGGGAGATGGCGGCAGTGCAGACGATCACTTGATCGCGAGCATTTCCGTGAATTCGCTGATGCGCTGCTGCAACTCGGTCTGCGACAGCGCCTCCAGCCGCTTGACGGAGAAATCCTCGATGGTGAACGATGCGGTCACCGTTCCGCGAATCAGCGCGCGGCGCAGCGTGGCATAGTCAAACCGGCCTTCGGCCGCCAGGTAGCCCAGCATTCCGCCGGCGAAGCTATCGCCCGCGCCGGTGGGGTCTACGACCCGCTCGGAAGGATAGGCCGGTATGGCCGTCACGCCGTCCGCGGTCGCCAGCAGCGCTCCATGCGCCCCTTTCTTGACCACCACGAAGCGCGGCCCCATCGCCAGCACGGCCCGGCCGGCGGAGATGACGTTCGTTGTGCCGGTGAGCTGGACGGCTTCGCTGTCGTTGATGACCACGCCGTGCACCGCCGCCAGGGTTTGCAGCAGGGCCTCTTGCTCGCTGTTGATCCACAGATCCATCGTGTCGCACACGACCAGTTCGGCGGCGGGCATCTGTTGCCGCATGTTTCGCTGCAGGGTCGGATGCGTGTTGGCCAGAAAAACCACGTTGCTGTCCAGGAACGCGGGGGGAATGGCCGGCGGGGTTTCCGCGACGACGTTGAGGTCCGTCCGCAACGACTCCCGCTCGTTCATGTCACCCAGGTATTTTCCCGTCCAGCGGAATGTCTGGCTGCCGCGGCGCGCTTCCAGCCCCGTCGAGTCGATTGGCGGCGAATTGAGGAGGTTTCGGAACGCCCCCGGAAAATCTTCGCCCACCACCGCCACCAGCCGTACGGGTGCGAACTTCGCGGCCGCCAGCGCGAAATATGCCGCCGAGCCGCCCAGCACGTCGTCCGCTCGTCCTGTCGGCGTGATCACCGTGTCGATACCGACCGTTCCCGTCACCAGAAGTGACATAGCGTGTCATTCTCCTTCTCGTTCCAGGCACCGGCGCACGCGGGCGAGCGTGCGGACCCGCCCCGCCAGTTCCAGCGTCTCGAAAATGGCCGGACTGACCGTGCCGCCCATCAAGGCCACCCGCAGCGGCTGCGCCACGTCCCCGAGCTTCGCCCCCTGCTGCCCGCAGAACTGCGTGAGGCGGGCCTCGAGCTCTGCGGCCGACCACGGGTCCGCCGATTCCAGCAGAGGCAGCACCGCCGCCAGCATGGCGTATCCTTTGCCCTGGTTCTTCTCCAGCACTTTGCGGACGGCGCCCGGATCCCGTGCCAGCCGATCGTCGGCCACAAACAGCGCGCCGGCCTTGGATTCCACGTCGCGGAATGTTCGGAATCCGCGACACAACTCCAGGACCCGTCCGGCCGTCGCATCGTCCAGGCCCGCCATGGCCGACCCGCCGACCTGCGTCCAATCCCGGAACGCCGCCAGCAGTCGCTCGGCCGGCACCGTCGCGGCCCACTGCGTGTTGAGTGCGAGCAGCTTCTCCCGGTCGAACTTCGCGTTGGATTTGATGATCCGCCCGATGGAGAACGCGTTCACGGCCTCCTGGCGGGTCATCTGCTCGCGATCGTCGCCCGGCGACCAGCCCAGCAGGTTCAGGAAGTTGCTCAGCCCTTCGGGCAGGTATCCCGACGCCCGGAAGTCATGCACGTCTATCTCGGGCAGTACCACGCCGGCGGCGTCGGCCAGCTGGCGCAGGGCCCCCATCTCAAACGCCTGGAATTCCGGCTTGCGGCCGGCCTTCCGATCTCCGATCCAGCGTTCGGCCGTCTCCGGGTCCACGCCGGCGTGTTCCGCGACGGAGAGAATTGTCCAGCCGGAATTGCGCATTTTCAGCGTAACCGCCTCGTGCACGGCCGTGTGTTTGTCGCGCTTGCCCATTTTGCCGCCGGACATGTTGAAGATGAGCGGCAGGTGCGCGTATTCCGGCGTGCGGAACCCGAACGCCCGCTGAAGAGCCACGTGCTTGGGCGTGTTGGACAGGTGGTCCTGTCCGCGGCAGACCAGCGTAACGCCCATCAGTTCGTCATCCACGACGCAGGCCAGATGGTACGTCGGCCACCCGTCGCTTTTGAGAAGCACGAAGTCTTCGAGCTCCTCCTGCGGCACACGGACTTCGCCGCGGATATGGTCATGCACGGCGATGTCCCCTGCCGGCATGGCAAACCGGACCACCACCGCCCGCCCTTCCTGCTGGGCCGCCAGGCCCTGGGCTATCGTCGGAAGCGGGTCCGGCCGGCGGTACTTCGCCGATCCCTGCCCCTTTCGACTCTCGGTCCGCATGAGTTCCAGCTCCTGGGGGGTATCCCAGGCGTAGTAGGCTTTGCCTTCTTCGAGCAGGCGTTGCACGTGCCGGCGGTAGATTTCCAGTCGCTGGCTCTGGAAGTACGGCCCGCAGTCTCCGCCGACCTGTGGCCCTTCATCCCAGGGCAGGCCGAGCCATTGCAGGTCATCGAGGATCTTCTGCTCCGCCCCCGTGACGTGGCGCGACCGGTCCGTATCCTCAATTCGCAGGATGAACGTTCCGCCGCACTGCCGGGCCAGCAGCCAGTTGAACAGGGCCGTCCGGGCGCCGCCCACGTGGAGGTAGCCGGTCGGCGAGGGTGCAAAGCGAACACGAAGCGCAGTTGAGGTTGCCATGTTTCTCCGGATTGGTTTTCGGATTCGTTTCCGCGCGATTCAGCCATCGCCGGGAAGTCAGTCGCTCACAGCGACGCGGAGTTCCGCGAATCCTCCCGCGGGCTGGCCGCATCTTCTGGACGGGGTTGCGACGACGCCGAACGCCCGCGCAGCCAGGCCCATCCCGTTCCCAGCGGTCCGCTGACCGCATACCCGCACACGAACAGCGCCAGCACCGGCGCCGGGTGCGACAGGAACACGCCCAGTATCACGACGATCATGGCAAACTGCTCGAAGGGTCGTCGGCCCTTGAGATAGCGGTTGGCGATATGAACGTAGGAGATGTTGCTCACCATCAGAAAGCTGCACGCCAGTCCGATGTACGGCAACAGGTTCGCCAGCGCGGCTGCTCCGCTGAGCTTGTGGACCATGAGCTGCTGATGCAGGATCACCAGCGAGGCCACCGTTGCGGCCGCTCCGGGGCTGGGCAGTCCGCGGAACGTTTTGTGGTCGGACGGTTCCACGGCGTGTTCGACGTTGAAGCGGGCCAGCCGCATGGCCGCGCAGCAGGTGTAGACGGCGCCCACCACCCAGATGGCGCGGCCCGGCATCAGAACTAGCTCCGATTCCTTGGGCAGTCGGGTCAGTACGGTGATCATGAGCACGGCCGGGGCCACTCCGAACGTCACCATGTCCGCCAGCGAGTCCAACTGCCCGCCGAAGTTGCTGGTTCGGTTCGTATAGCGGGCCACCCGTCCATCCATGCCGTCAAAGAACATTCCGACGAAGATCATCAGTCCGCTGAGGGAGACGAATGTGCGGAGGAAGCTTTCGACGATCTCGCTGCCCACCCCGCCATGACGCAGGAAGGTCGGACCCGTCCCCGAGTCCAGCACGGCGCTCATGCAGAAGTGAACGGCGGCCACTCCGCAGATCAGGTTCCCGAGCGTCAGCAGAGTCGGCAGCGTCTGGATCGTCCGCAAGCGCCGCCGACGCGGCGGACGCGGATCATCCGGTTGATTGAATCGCGCGATGACGGACATGCCGCACTCCCGCCTTGAGATTGGAACGCTGTACCGCAATCACCGTGATCCCCGCACGCACCGGCTGGCCCACGTAGCTCTTCACGACCGTCTCCGGACGATCCGGCACGATCAATTCCGTTCGCGACCCGAACCGGATCATGCCGAACCGTTCCCCCTGCATCAGGTCGTCCCCTTCCCGCGCGTGGCAGACGATCCGGCGGGCGATCCGGCCGGCAATCTGCCGCACCACGATCGGCCCCGCCACCGGCGGGTCGGGATCCAGGACCAGGGTGTTCGTTTCGTTTCGCAGGCCGGCTTCCGGATGCCGCGCATCCAGGAACGAGCCCTTCTGGTATTCGATCGACACCACCCGGCCTCGACACGGAGCGCGATTGGCATGCACGTCAAAAATGCTCAGAAAGATGCCGATTCGCACCGCCGGGCCGCCGATGGTCGCGTGATGCTCCAGCCGCGTGATGTCCCGCACCCGGCCGTCCGCCGGGGCGCAGAGTTCTCCCCGCGCAAAGAACGCCACCCGCCTCGGGTCGCGGAAGAAGGCGATCACAAACACCCACAGCGCTACTGGAACCACGGTCCCCCAGGGCCAGAACCACACCGCCACGGCAGCCAGGCCGCCCAGCACGACCGTGCTTATCGCGATCACTCGAATGCCTTCGCGTGCCAACGCCATGATTCGAGGTTCCGCCTCGATACGCACCGATCCGCCGACCCGGGTTACGTCCCGTCCGGGCGCTTCCGTACCCGGCGCAGCCGCGGCGCTACGGCCAGCCCCACCGCAAAGACTGTTCCGAGCTTCCCCGCGGAAAGCCCCATCTTAAGGCTGATATCCGCCAGAATCGACCAGTCCCGGCTGGCGATCTGTCCGTCAATGGCTGTCGTACCGACCATCGGTCGCATGGCCCGCACCGGGCCCGACCGGATCTGCTGGAGCATGCCGCTTTCCACCGTGGCGCCCCCTCTATTGGGCGGCCTTGCCCGCCTGCCACCGCCGGCATCCCTCGGAGGGCATCCATCGTCTCAGCGTCCGGCACCATACAGCTCTCCAGGCACGGCTGCTTCCGGCCTGTGGTGTATCATAAGCTCGGATCAAACCAATTGCCATCCGCATTGGCCGGTTCTGTTTTCAGCGCAATCCTGCGACAAAGACCGACCGGACAGAAATGCACATCGGGTGCGCCCCAAAGGTTCCTTGACGCGATTCCTGCCTATTCTATCATGGGCCGCATCTGCGCGGAGGTTAAGTGTTACCGACCCGCGAACCGACGTTTGGAGACAGTAGACCGCCGGCCCGCAGGCCAGCAGAGCTGGAGAGACGCGATGTCCACGACGATTGTTCATGTGGAAGCCTGGGAAATTCTGGATTCACGCGGCAATCCCACCCTCGCCGCGATCACAGTGCTGGAAGACGGCAGTCACGGTGAGGCGGCCGTTCCCTCCGGCGCGTCCACCGGCCAGCATGAAGCCTGTGAATTGCGAGACGGCGACAAATCCCGATACGGCGGCAAGGGGGTGCTCACCGCCGTGCAGAACGTCAACGGGGAGATTGCCGAATCCGTCATCGGTCTGGACGCTCTGGAGCAGTTCGACCTGGATCACACGATGATCGAGCTGGACGGCACCCCGAACAAGTCGCGTCTGGGCGCCAATGCGATGCTGGCGGTGTCGCTTTCGACCGCCAAAGCGGCCGCCCAGTCCACCGGACAACCTCTGTACCGGTACCTGGGCGGTCCCAACGCCCGGGTGCTGCCGGTGCCGATGATGAACATCCTCAATGGCGGCAAACATGCCGAAAGCAACGTCGACTTCCAGGAGTTCATGATTCAACCCTGGGGGGCCGAGAGTTTTGCCCAGGCTCTCCGCATGGGGACCGAGTGTTTCCACGCCCTCAAGAAGGTGCTCAAGGGCAAGAACTACAATACCGGTGTGGGTGACGAGGGCGGCTTTGCCCCCAACTTGGGCAGCGGCGAAGAGGCCCTGGATCTCATCGCCACCGCGATTTCCGAGGCCGGCTACCAGCTTGGCAAGGACATTTTCATTGCACTGGATCCGGCCACTTCTGAGATGTTCGACAAGTCCAGCGGCCGATACGAGTATTTTCGATCCGCGCCCGGCAAGTACGCGACGGCCGACGAGATGATCGACCGCTGGGGCAAATGGTTCGAGAAGTACCCCATTCGCAGCCTGGAGGACGGCCTGGCCGAGGATGACTGGGCCAACTGGAAAAAGCTGACCGACCGCTATGGCGACAAAGTCCAGCTTGTGGGCGATGATCTTTTCGTCACCAACACCGAGCGTCTGGCCCGGGGAATCCGCGAGGGCAGTGCCAATTCGGTGCTCATCAAGCTGAATCAGATCGGTACGCTGACGGAAACGCTGGAGTGCATCGACATGGCCCGCCGCAACGGCTGGACGGCTGTCATCAGTCATCGCAGCGGCGAGACGGAAGACACGACCATCGCGGACGTGGCCGTCGCCACCAACGCCGGTCAGATTAAGACGGGCAGCGCCTGCCGCAGCGACCGCATTGCCAAGTACAATCGACTGCTGCGGATCGAGGAAGAACTCGGCCAGGCGGCGGTATTCGGCGGCACCCTCTGGAACAAGTAGCGGGTTGCGCGAAACGGACGACGGCGCCACACGGGGGCCGCGAGGCAACGAAGGACCGCCCCGGGGGTCGGATCGGGCTGGTCGGCGAGGCCTCTTCGGCGAACGGCAGGAACGCCATGACGCAGACGGAGCAGCAAACGGAGGTTCCTTCGCTCCCGACCCGGGAAGGCCGATGGGTGTTCTGGATGCTCTTCGCGATGGCCGTGGTCGGTTTTGCGCCCTGCGTGCTGCTGCCGGCCTGGCGTGACTATCAGAATGCCCGGCTCGTGGAGCAATACGAGCAGTCCGCGCTGGAGCGGATGAAAGAATCGCTCGATCGTCAGCGGAAGCTGGCCGAGGCCCTGCGCAGCGATCCTTCCGTCATGGCGCGGGCCGCCCAGCGAGAGCTGGAATACACGCGTCCGGGGGAACAGCGGATCACCGTGGTGCCGAGCGATCCGGCCGTCGATGTGGAAGATGGCTGTACTGCCCCGGCGCTCGAACCGATCCCCCCGCCCGCCCCCGTTCGGTGGCTGGCGAGCCGTCTGCCGGCGCTTGACTGGGACGCGGTCTTCTGCGATCCTCCCACCCGAGCGATCGTGATCCTGTTGTGTGGTGGAGTTCTGACGGCGGCCTTCGCCCTGTTTCCTCCGCATAGCCGGAGGTCCGGCTGAGTCATCCGCGACCTCCTGGCGTCCGATGGCTTCAGTTCGTGCGATCGACCGCCAGACTTTTTCGGAGACAGTCCATGAAGGCCAAGGTCGTGCTCATCGGCGTCTGTCTGCTCGCGGCGGGGATCATTTATTTCTACAAAACCGCGGGAGATTCCAAGCCAGAAGATGGTGACCCCCCGATCCAGGACACGGACCCCAACGCCCATCTTTATGAGCCGCCGGACGGTCGCGAGCCGGACACAGACCCTGTGTTCGAATGCTCGATCGAGGTGGGTATGGAGAAGAAACAGGAGATCGCCTATTTGACTGTCCGCGAGATCCACGGCTGGTGGGTGGATGGGGTTCTTGTGGCGCTATGGCACAAGGACATGTTCCCTAATCTGCCCGATGGCGTGCTTCCACCCGGTCGTTGCGGCGAGCATTTGTTCAACCTGCCTATCCAGTTCAACGAGACGCACACGGAGCGGATCGTCATAGTTGACCACAACGACCACCCCGGCCTGGAATTGGGCACGTCGGAAGACTGGCGCTGCCTGGTCCGCAGTTGGCAAAAGGCGGTGGCACCGGCCGAAAGCACACCGTAGCCGGATTTGACGCGTGACCGGAGCTGCGGCTGGCCGGCGGCCGGACGAACCCGATCCGCGCCGTTGACGGCAGTTCGAACGGGTGTAGCCCGTCCGCGCAGAAATCCTTGTTATCTTTTATTTTACAATGAGTTATCGCGAGCTCAGCACGCACTGTGCCAGGTTGAGCAGCACGGACAGGCCCAAAAGTGCGACCAGTGCCAGGATCACGGTCCAGTTTGTGGTGTTCGGGGGGGTGGGAGAGAGGTCTTCGGCTGTGGGGATGGACACCATCTCCCCGGTGTCGGCGATGCTCTGCAGCATGCTCTGGTCGTATTTCTTGCGGGCCTGGAACGGTGCCCCGCCCTGCGAGATTGCCTCCAGGTCGTCGATCAGCTCAGTCGTGGTGGCGTAGCGGTCTTCCCGCTTCTTGGCCATCATGACCTCGATGATCTCCCCGATGCCGGCGGACAGAGCGGTGTTCAGATGATCCGGCGGCACGAGCGGTTCTTTCAGATGCTTGTGCATCACCGCCGACGGCGTCGGGCCGTCGTAAGGGACCTTGCCGGTCACCATGTGGTAGAAGGTGGCGCCCAGTGAGTAGATGTCCGCTCGGAAGTCGATATTGATTTCGCCGCGAATCTGCTCCGGACTGATATAGTACGGGGTGCCGTAGGCCCGGCCGGCCTCGGCGGTGGCCGTTTCGTAGTCGTTGACCTCGCGGGCCAGACCCATGTCCGCCAGTTTCACTTCCCCGTCCTTGGTGATCATGATGTTCTTGGGCTTCACGTCGCGGTGAATGAAGCCGCGGGAATGGGCGTGGGCCAGCGCTCGGGCCACCTGCAGCACAGTGTTGACGGCGTTTTTTTCTTCAAAGCGCCGGCTGTCGGACAGGCGATCGTAGACCGTGTCCCCGTCGATGAACTCCATCACGAAGTAGTGATATCCGCCGGCCTCACCCACATCGATCGCCTGTACGATATTCGCGTGATTCAGGCGGGCCGCGGCGCGGCCTTCCCGGTAGAAGCGATCCACGAACTCGGGGTTCTCGCTGAGCCGCTTGGGCAGCACCTTGATGGCCACGATCCGGTCCAGACTGAGCTGTTTGGCCTTGAAAACGGTGGCCATCGCTCCCTGGCCCAGCTTGCCCAGAATCTGAAAGCCCGGGATCTGCTGGGCCGGACGGTACATCGAATCGTCGTCCAGCGATTTGCTCAGCCGTTCGATCTGCGACCGGGTGACGTACCCGCCCTCAATCAGAACGTCCGCCAGCTTGAGCCGCCGGCCAGCCCCCTGCTGCTCTTTCAGGCGTTGCTTGCAGATGGCCAGCTCATCCGCCGTTGCAAGCTTGTGCTCAATGATCTTGCGACCGATTTGTGAGTCTTCGCCGCCTGGCATCACAACCTCACCGTCGCGACCGGCACCTGCTGCTGTGCCGGGCCGAAGCCTGCCGTCCATACGATATCGGACAAAACGCCGAAACTATACGACCGGACCTGCCGCCTATCAACCACTGGCCCCTCCAAACCGCCTGTTGACCTGCCCCCGCCCCCAATTATAGGCCTGTCCAACTCCGGGCAGGGGACCCGCACCGTCCCATCCGCCGCTACCCGGGGCTCCCCGCCCGCCCGTCGGTTTTTCCTCAGGCCTCACCCAGCAGGTTCCGGATCGCCGCTTGTACGCGGTCGTACGCCATTGGCACAGAGTCTGCCCCCACTTCCCGCATCTGGCGACCGCAAAACAGGGTTGGTACGGCCCTTCCGCTCCCGCGGAACCCCAGGCCACGGAGAATGGCCGACCGAAGCTCTGCCATGCCCCTCCCGGTCCGGGCAGAGACGGGAAGGAGGGCCTGGAATCCCGTCGGAATCCGCTCGGTCGACCAAACCGCCGGCCGGTCGGACTTGTTCACCACCGCGACCCACCGGCCCGGGCGGAGGGTCTCCCGACAGGCTTGCCAGAGGTCGTCCGGGATCGGGCGGTTGCCGTCCAGGACGGTCAGCACGAGATCGGCGTCCGCGGCCATGCGCAGACCCCGGTTCATCGCCTCGACGGTCAGTTCATTCCCTCCATCACGCACACCGGCCGTATCCACGATTGTCAGCGGAACGCCATCCATCGATACTTCGTGGGTGGTCCAGTCGAGCGTGGTGCCGGCCTGCGGGCTCGTCAGGGCGTCCTCCTGTCCGGCCAGCCGGTTGGTCAGCGTGGATTTGCCCGCGTTGGGTGGTCCCACGACGACCACCCGGGCGCCATCCAGAAGGAGGCGGATCGCAGGGTACCCCGCCCGCAGGCCCTGCAGTGCCGCGCTTGCGCCCGCGGAGTCTGTCCGGGCTTGATCGCGAATGTCCCGCAGGACGGTCGGCAGGTGCCTTCGTTGCCAGGCCAGAGTGGTGACAGCCCGGCGTGTTCGAGCTCGGACCAAAGCCTCATCCGCTTCCGCTTCGATCCGTCGGCCCGTCTGCCATGTCCGCTCCGTTGGCTGGTCTGCTGGGTCGCTTGCGATGTGCACGCCTTTGCGTTCCAGGGCCTGCAGAACCCGGGTTACCACCCATACTCCACCGTGCAGGCTGACATCGACCTGCCAGGACGAGTCGGCTGTCCGTCGAGGTGCCAGGATCACCTCGTCCAGAATCTGATCATCCTCTACCAGCCGGCCATACCAGAGCCGCTGCGGATCATCCGCCAGCCGGTCGGTGGAATGATCGGACTCGAAGAGCGATTCTGCGATCGACAGCGCCGAGGGGCCGACGACCCGGATTACGGCAATGGCTCCGACGCCCGGCGGGGTCAGCAGTTGGGCCTGTGCGACATGCCCCTGGGGTCGATTCATCACGGGTGCCTTGTCCGCATGTCTGACGTCATCGTCCTGTGCCAAAGCCGGGCGGGGCGGACCGCCTCTGCGTTGCCGGCGGCTCCCAGTATCGCCATGCTTGCCGCCGGGCGGAAGCGCCAGGATGGGAATCGGGCCGTGGCCGTGTAGAATGCCGCGTCTGTGAGCGGATCTGGAGGTTGGTTTGGAAGGCATCGCCATGAAACGGACGTCGGACAAGACGACTGCCTGCCCGAGGTCGTCTTGCCCCGTGTTGCAGGGGTCGCTGGACACTCTTTTGACCCGGGAGTGGCTGCTCACGAACGGGCTGGGGGGTTTTGCGTCGGGCACGGTGATCGGCTGTCCTACCCGGAAGTACCACGGATGGCTGGTCGCCTCCAAACGACCACCCCTGGAACGCTATCTGCTGCTGGCTGGTGCCGTGGATCGGGTCCACGGCGGAGACACCCTGGTGGATCTCTCGTGCTGGGAGTTCAACCACGGTGTGGAGCCGGCGAGCCACGTTCATCTTGTGGCGTTTGATCTGGAGATCGCGCGCCCGGATCCCTGGGTCCGCTGGACGTTCGCTCGCGACGGGGTGTCGGTCCGGCGGCAGATCACCCTGGTCACCCATCGGCAGATGACACGCATCCGGTACGACGTGGAGGCCCCCGCCGACCGGCCGATCCTTCTGGAGGTCTCCCCCATGCTGGCCATGCGCGGCTTCCACGATGTTCGACGGCAGGCCGCCGTGGATCCGTGGAAGCTGAATACCGACGGCCAGTGGCTCTGGGTCCAGGACCGGGCTCATCCGGACCAGACGTTCGCGATGTTCTCCCGGCCGGGAGAGGAGCTTTCGCAGGCCCGCTTCACGCCCGAGAGAACCTGGTGGCACAACATTCGATACCGCATCGAACTGGATCGGGAGTATCTCTGGGGCGAGGATCTTCAGCGGGCCGGGACGTTTCGGGTGACGGGAACCGGGTCGCTTTCCGTCGAGTTTGTGGCTCTCGGGTTTGCTCCGACGCCGGAGGCGGCCGCCCGGGCGGTGGAAACCGCCGATCGGCCGTCGCACGTTACGGTGGCCGGGGTGGCCGGCGATTCGGTTCGAAAGGCCCTGGTGTCGGCCGCGAGTCAGTTCGTGGTGCGCCGGAGTTCGGGCCGGCGGCAGAACCTGGCGACGATTATCGCGGGGTATCCCTGGTTCGGCGACTGGGGTCGGGATTCGTTCATCAGCCTGGAGGGCTTGCTGCTGCGGACGGGTCAACACGTCGAGGCGCGGGAAGTGCTGGAGACGTTCGCCTGCATGCAACGAAACGGGCTCATTCCGAACCGGTTCGACGATCACGACGGCGAGTGTGAGTACAACAGTGTGGATGCGTCGCTGTGGTTCGTGCACGCGGCAGATGCCTACCTGGCCGCGACGGGAGATGTCCAGGCCTGGCGCGGATTTCTCGCGGCGGCGTGCCGGGGCATTGTGGAATCCTTCGTGCAGGGCACGGACTTCGGCATTCACGTGGACGACGCCGGATTCGTCTGGTGCGGGCATCCGCAGGTCCAGATCACCTGGATGGATGCAAAATGCGGAGACGTGGTTTTCACGCCGCGACACGGTCGCCCGGTGGAAGTGAACGCTCTGTGGCACCACGTCCTGCGGATTCTCGCTCGGCGTTTTGCCGATACGGACAAGCGGCTGTCGAAACGCTGCGGCGCGCTGGCTGAGCAGGTCGCCGGGCGTTTTGAGGACGTCTACTGGAACCCCCGGCGGAAATGCCTGTTCGACTGCGTGCGGGACGATCACCGTGATGAGGCGATCCGGCCGAACCAGATCTTCGCCGTCAGCCTGGCGGATTCCCCCCTGTCCGCCGAGAAGCAGAGGGCGGTGCTGGGCGCCGTGCGCACGCATCTGCTCACGCCGTTCGGGCTTCGGAGCCTGGCACCGGACGATCCGGACTACGTCGGCCGGTTCCGCGGCGTTCAGCCGGTGCGAGACCGCGCCTATCATAACGGCACCGTGTGGTCCTGGCTGATCGGCCCGTTCGTGGAAGCGCATCTACGTGTTTACGGTTTCACCGCGCAAGCCAAAGCGGAGGCACGACAGTTGCTCCAGCCGCTGGTGGAGCATCTGTCGGAAGCCTGCCTGGGTTCCATCAGTGAGAATTTTGACGGCGATCCACCGCACCGGCCCGGCGGATGCGTCGCCCAGGCCTGGAGCGTGGCCGAACTGTTGCGGGCCTGGGATCTGGTGAACGAATGATGCCTGCTTCCATCGACGGCAATCGGATCTGGCAGATACACGTTCGGCCGCGCCGATCGGAACTGGACCCGCTGGGCCGGCAACGGTGGATCGAGGTGCGGCAGATACCCTCGCTGGCGCACGTGAAGGGCATGGTCGCCAGCGCACTGTACTTCGTGCGGGGCCCGCTGGATCGGGCGGCGGCCGAGATTGTCGGCCGAGATCTGCTGGCCGACCCGATCTCACAGACGTTCGCGCTGGCCGAGGGCATGACGCAACGCGATGCCGACGAGGTGGCCCTCGAGGTGCATTATCTGCCCGGCGTGATGGACCCGGTCGCCATCAGCACGGCCGACGCGATCGCGGACCTGCTGGGCGCCGGGGTTCGCGTCGACGTTCGGACCGCACGGCGTTACGTGATTGAGGGGGCTCGGGGCGAGGCCGATCTGCATCGCATCGCCCGGGACGTACTGGCCAACGAGTGCATTGAAGCCGTCTATATCCAGGGCTTCGGACGGGACGACAGGTTGCCGGAGGCTTTTCCGGTGGCGCCGCAAGCCTCGTGCGAACCGCGGACGGTGCCCTTGCGATCCTTGGATCGCGAAGCGCTGGTGGCCCTGTCCCGCCAGGCCCACCTGTTTCTCTCCGCGACGGAGATGGAGACGATCCGCGTCCATTTCGAAACGCTCGGGCGTGACCCGACGGATCTGGAGCTGGAAACGCTGGCGCAGACGTGGTCGGAACACTGCGTGCACAAGACGCTCAAGAGCGAGGTCGTGTATCGCGGGGCGGATTTCGGGCGGGACGGCCCGGTGGAGGTGCGTTTCGAGAACCTGCTGAAGGATACCATCGTGGAGGCGACCCGGCGGCTCAACCGTCCCTGGTGTCTATCCGTATTCGAGGACAATGCCGGCATTGTGGCATTCGACGAGGAATACGGCATCGCCTTCAAGGCCGAAACGCACAACCACCCGTCCGCCATCGAGCCCTACGGCGGAGCGGCCACGGGCGTAGGCGGCGTCATCCGGGACATCATGGGGTGCGGATTAGGCGCCCGGCCGATCGCGAACACGGACGTGTTCTGCTTTGCCCCTCCGGATTTCGCCGACGAGCGGCTCCCCAGAGGAGTGCTGCACCCGCGGCGGGTTTTCAAGGGCGTGGTCGGCGGCGTGCGGGACTACGGGAACCGCATGGGGATTCCCACCGTCAACGGGGCGATCCACTTCGACGAGCGATATCTGGCTAACCCGCTGGTGTTCTGCGGCTGCGTGGGGCTCATCCCGCGCGATCGGATCACCAAGGCCGCGCAGCCGGGCGATGCGATCGTGGTAGCCGGCGGCCGGACGGGGCGCGACGGGATTCACGGAGCCACCTTCTCCTCGGCCGAGCTGACGGACACGCACGCCGATGAGTTCTCCCACGCGGTTCAGATTGGCAACGCGATCGAGGAGAAGAAGGTGCTGGATGCGCTGCTGCGCGCGAGAGACCACGCAGACGGCTGCCTGTACCACGCCGTGACGGACTGCGGGGCGGGTGGGCTGAGCAGCGCCATCGGCGAGATGGGGGAAAGGACCGGGGCCACGGTCGATCTGGAAAACGTGCCCTTGAAATATGCCGGCCTGCGCTATGACGAGATCTGGATATCCGAGGCGCAGGAGCGAATGGTCTTCGCCGTGCCGCCGGAGAGCCTGGACACGATGCTGGCCCTGTTCCGCGAAGAGCACGTCGAGGCCACGGTCATCGGTCGCTTCACGGACGACGGCGTGCTGCGCGTGCGACACAACGGCGCGACGGTGGGCGAGCTCGATATGCGCTTCCTGCATCACGGGTTGCCCCGGAGCACCCGACAGGCCACGTGGCGTCCGCCGCCGCCACGCCCGGCTGATCCGACGGATCGCGACTTCCGCCGCCGACTGCTCCGGAGCCTGTCGCATCCGAACGTGGCGTCGAAGGAATGGGTCATCCGCCAGTACGATCACGAGGTGCAGGGCGGCAGCGTGGTCAAACCGCTGTGCGGGCCCGGCGACGGACCGTCCGACGCCGCCGTGCTGCGACCTCGACTGGACGGGCATCGGGGCATCGCGCTGGGATGCGGGCTGGCCTTGTCCCGGGCCGACGAGGATCCCTACTGGATGGCCGTCGCCGCCGTGGATGAGGCGCTGCGCAACGTGGTCTGCGTCGGTGCCGATCCGGCCCGCACCTCCATCCTCGACAATTTCTGCTGGGGCTCAGCGGACGATGAGGGGGCGATGGGCGCGCTGGTACGGGCCTGCGTGGGCGCGCGGGATGCCGCCGTTGCATTCGGCCTGCCGTTCATCTCCGGAAAGGATTCGCTGAATAACCAGTTTTTCCAGAGCGCCGAGGAGGCACAGCGGTGCGGTCTTCCCCAGCGGATCTCGATTCCCGGCACACTCCTGATCAGTGCCTTGGGCATGGTCGATGACGTGAGCCGCTGTGTGACCGCGGATCTCAAAGAACCCGGTTCTGTGTTGGCCGTGATTTCCGCTCCGGCAGACGCCGTCGGCCTGGGGCCGGCCGCTCGGTTGCACCTCGCGGTGGCCCGGTGGATCGCGGCCGGTTGCGCTCGCGCGGTACACGACGTTAGCGACGGCGGGCTGGCCGTGGCCCTCGCGGAGATGTGTCTGGCCGGCGGTTGGGGCGCCCGTGTATCTCTGGACGAATGGGGCGAGGAGGATTCGAGCGCACTTCTGTTCGACGAACCCCTGACCACCTATCTCGTGGAGTGTGAGGAAGAGGCTTTGGCCGAACTGCGTGTCCCCGAGGAAGCCGTCACAATCATTGGCCAGGTGACACGCGAGCCAAGACTGGTCATATCCGCGGCTGGCTCGACGCTGATAGACCTTGCGATCACCGAACTGGCGAGCGCTTGGCGAAGTTTGCAACCCTGAGTCCGGCAGCGAGTCGCAATCCTGCCTGCGTTTTTCGCTGTGTGACACGCACCGTGAGGTTGGCGTGAAGGTGGGGGCAGGGGAAACGTCTCGTGGGACATACTGGAGAAGCGCGCCGGAGTGGTCGTCAGGGGCACGGAGCAGGCATGGGTGGCGCTCTCCTTGCTGGCGGCAGTGGTGTTCGTTGCCGTCAGGCCCGCACCGATTCAGGCCGGTCCCCAGCACTGGGGATACGGTTTTTTCGATCTGGCCTCGATTGAAGAGGTCGGCGGTGGGCCGGGCGACAGCCGACCCGACGGGCGGTTACACGAACAATTGCGTCTAGGGCTGCAGTCTGTTCGGGAATCACGAGGTGAATCTGCCGCCGCGCCACCTCACCAGCACCCCCATCGACTGCACGGGCGTCACCCACGTGACGCTTCCTTTCTAGCTGTGTCTCGGTAGGGATGAGCCGGAATTCGATCAGGCGTCTCGGGGCAACGCACCCGGCGGCGCGCCGTCGTACGCGCGTTAGCTCAGATGGAGATGGTTCGCGTCCGGACCTGGTTGCCGCCGGCCGCCTTGGCCTGGTACATGAGCTTGTCCGCCGCGATGGTGACGGATTCGAGCGTACACGGTCCGCCCGTGGGACGCACGTTCAGGCAGCCGGCGCTCAAGGTGACCTGCGCGCGATGGTTCCCTCCTCCGATGCTTTGGGCGGCAATATCCCGCAGCAGTTTCTCCACGCGGGGAACGGCGTCCTGTGCTCGACAGTCGTAGTAGAGCACGATGAATTCATCGCCTCCGGGTCGCCCCACCGAATCCTGAGGCCCGACAGACCGGCGGAGGTGATCCGCCACGAGCTTCAGGGCCAGGTCGCCCGTTTTGTGCCCGTGCTGGTCATTGAGCGTTTTGAAGCGATCCACGTCGAAGTATACCAGCGTGAACTCGCTGCCGTAACGAACGGCGTGGTTGATCAATTCGCCCGCCTGCTCTGCAAAACCATCTCGGTTTAGCACGCCGGTGAGCGGATCGCGAGTGGCCCGTTCTTCCAGCTCACTTGTTTTCTGCACGAGCTGGTTTACGGTGGCGCCCGTGCTGGCCGCCTGCTGCAGAAGCTGGTGTACGGTCACGACCAGGGCTTCGGTATTCTCGGCCGCCTCACGAGACGCCTGCTCCATCAGCCGCACCAGTTCAGTCTGCGGCGTTCGGCCTTCTTCGAAGAACCGGTAGAGGTTCTCGAACGCGTCCTGAATGCGTGTCAGCAACGTTGCGGGGTCAATCCCTTTGGGCTGTGTGTGCTGTTCCAGAAAGCGGCAGAGTCGATCCGCGTCGTGCCGGTTCCACGCATTCAGCATATGTGGGAAGAGCGACGCCACGAAGTACGCTTCGGCGATGGCGGGATCCTCGACGAACTGTGCCAGGCTCTCCTGATCGTGATGAAAGGCGATGCAGTCCACCAGCGATTCGGGCAGATCTACCTTCTGGGCCAGCATCCGGCCGGCCTCCATATGGTCGACTCCGAACGTGTCACGCTGCTTCTGCAATTGTGTTTCCGCGTCGAACGCCGGATTCTGGAGGATTGCCAGCAGCGGCTCCTTGGCCGTCGCATAGAACAGCGTGAGGGCCAGGTCCTGGAACATCCCTCCCACGAACGCGGAGTCTCCGAGTTTGGGGTTCGCCAGAGAGACGTATTCCCTGGCCGCGACGGCCTTGCACAGCGAGGCTTCCCAGAACAATCGAGACTCGTCCGGGGTCAGTTCCAGTTCGTTGTGCAATCCGGTGATGCAGTAACCGATAGCCAACGTGCGCACGGTGGACAGCCCCAGCAGGTTCACTGCTCCCGTCACCGTCGACACCTTGTTCCGCACGCCGAACCATGAGGAGTTCGCCAGCGAGAGAAGCTTGGTACTCAGCGAACTGTCGGCACTGATCACTTTGGCATAGTCCGACGGCTCGGCCTCCGGATTTCGGCCCAGCTCAACGAATTTAATGGCGACCGCGGCCGTCGTCGGCAGATAGGACAGGGAATCGATCTTGCGACGCAGGCGGAGTCGAAGGTCTTCGGCGGATACGACCTGTGCGCTGCTCAGGCTTGTCATGGCGATCTGCGCCCGCCGGGCAGGCGTTCTCCCTGGGTTTCGCGCGCCACGCTGGGCGGCTCGATGATTCTCCGCCGCTGCAACACTGCGAAGCGGCTTGACACCCCCGTGTCTGGGATTTCGTCCTGGCGAAACCCGGGCGAAGACACGGGTGCATCCGAAATATCGGCGAATCTGTGAAGCTTAGTCATAAATTGTCACTTTATCTCGCTCGGGTTCCGCAGTGCTTGTTTCGGAATTGAATCGCGACCACCAGCGCAGAAACAGGGTGCAAGCGACCCTTCTGGTTTTCCCGATATCTTGTAAGCAGTGCTCCACGGGCCCGCTTATGGACCATGATCACCAAATATTCCACCGCCGATACCATATTTGATTGGCATGAATGCGCTAGACCACAGCGCGGCTATCTGCGTTTTTGAGGGGAATACCCGGGGATACCTGTGGCACAGGAAGGCCACTTAGGGTATTCTTATATGATAACATCCTTACTCCGGGGGTGTGTCGCCTTTCGGGAATTACCGATTGGGCTGCATCTCATCTGCGACAACGCTAGCCGCGTGTCGAGGGATTGTTGCGTCAGACGCGTGGAACGCGAAGGCGGTAGGGCGTTGTGATTCGGATTCTGGGCACAGCAATCTGTGGGTTCGGCATCCCGGCGGTGGTTTGTGCCCAGGGACCGCTCATTCAGGACAATGTCATCCTCCGCGAGACGCTATCCATTCCCGGCGGACGGTTCGAGGTTCCGGATGCTGACGCGGATGGCGCCGTTCATATCCAGGGCAACGGTCTAGTAGTCGACTTCGGCGCGGCGGAACTCGTGGGCGCCGCAGAGTCACAGCCTTGTCAGACGTTTGGCGGGACCGGCATCGTGGTGGAGGGCCGGGACATCACGATTCGAAACGTCAAAGTCCGCGGCTACAAAACGGGTGTTCATGCCCGCAACTGCGACCGGCTGGTGATCGAAGACGTGGACGTATCCGGGAATTTCCGTCAGAAGCTGGCGTCCACGCCGACGCAGGAAGACGGTAACGACTGGCTCTGGGTCCACCGGAATGCAGGCGGCGAATGGCTGACTTTGTATGGGGCTGGACTGTGCGTCGAAGATTCCCGCCGCGTCACCCTCCGTCGGATCACCGCCCAGCACGGGCAGAACGGGATCATGCTGATTCGGGTGAACGACAGTTCCGTCGTGGACTGCAACTGCTCTTTCCTCTCTGGCTGGGGGCTGGCGCTCTGGCAATGCAGTCGCAACCTCATCAGTCGCAATGCGTTAGATTACTGCGTGCGGGGCTACAGCGAAGGACGCTACGCCCGCGGCCAGAACTCCGCCGGTATCCTGCTGGCGGAGCAATGCACCCAGAATGAGATTCTGGAGAACTCCGCGACGCACTGCGGCAGCGGGCTGCTGGCGTATCCAGGCCCCGAGACGCTTGCCCGTACCGACCGGGTCGGACACAACGAAAACCGCATCATCGGGAACGATTTTTCCTTCTGTGCGGCCTACGGCCTTGAAGCGGCGTTCGGGTTTGACAACTGGATCGCCCGCAACCGCATTGCGGACAACGGCATTGCCGGTGTCTGGCTGGCGTATTGCCACGATACGCGGGTCATCGGGAACTCCATCGAACGCAATGGGCGCGTACGGCGTGGACAATCCTGGGGCGGTATCGCGTTGGAGCACGGATGCGACAACCGCATTTGCGGCAACGAAATCCGGGACAACAAGTGCGGCGTGTCGATCTGGACGGATGACGACGCCCATTTCGCCACGACTGCCTGGGCGCAGGCCCATGATCGCGGTGCGGCAAAAAACGTCATTTGCGACAATCGCTTTGAAGGCAATGACATGCCGGTGCGCCTCCGGTACGCCGCCGATACGATCGTGGCCAACCCGCGCGGGTCGGGTCGGGACATCGAGGTGGACGCTGATGCGGCCAGCGAGGTGTCGCGGGACGCATCGTCCTGCATGTCGGAGGCGCTTGCCCCCGCCAATCCCATCGGCGACAGCCGACCCGTGGGCGCTCACCCGGAGTTGGCAGGCCGTCATCGGATCCTGCTGACGGAGTATGGTCCGTATGATTTCGCTGGAACGACCGTGCATCCGTCCATCGTTTCGGGGGGCCAGGAGGCCGTTGTCCTGTTGCTCGCGCCGCCCGGGCCGTTCCGGCTGGAAAAAGCCGAGGGTGCCATTGCCGCCAACCCCCTGGAGGGTGAAACGCCAGCGGCGCTGACGCTGGAAGCCAAGGAGCCGGGCATTACACCGTTTACGCTCACCGTTGACGTAAACGGGGAGAAGCACGAGGTTCGGGGGACGCTGAACTACGCCGACTGGAAGGTCCGGCACTTTGCTTGGCAGCCCGACGAGGATCCGCGCGAGGACGTGCAGAAATGGCATGCCCTAGCCGCCGCGGGGCCGTTCGTTGAGTATCAGACCCCGTCAATAGACTTTCTCTGGGCAGATAGCGCTCCGGCCGAAGGGATACCGGCCGACCGGTTCGGCACGCTGGCCGACACGCGGCTCAAAGTACCCGCCGGGCGATACAGGGTCTGGACGGTTTCGGACGACGGGATCCGGGTCTGGGTGGATGACACGCTGGTCATCGACGATTGGACCTGGCATGTGCCGACGGAGCACACGGCGGAGGTATCGCTCGACGCGGGTCGGCACGCCATTCGCATCGAGCATTTTGAGATTGACGGGTACGCCCAGCTTCAGTTCCGGCTCGAGCCGGTTCCGTAGTGCGGGGATGGCGGATGGCCCGACGGACGATCACGGTGATCGGCAGTGTGAACATGGACCTCGTGGTGAGTGTCCGACACCTGCCGCGGGTCGGGGAGACTGTGGGCCAGGGTCGGTTTCGGGTGGTGCCCGGCGGGAAGGGAGCGAATCAGGCGGTGGCCGCTGCGGCCCTTGGGGCTACGGTCCGCATGGTGGGCTGCGTGGGTCCGGATGAGTATGGTCGGCTTGCCCGGGAGAACCTTGCCGCACGGGGCGTGGACGTTCGGAGCGTCCGGAAGGTGTCGGAACCGACCGGCGTTGCGCTCATCCTGGTGGACGAGCGGGGGCGGAACCTCATCGCCGTCGCGCCGGGAGCGAACCGGCGGGTCGCGACTCGTCGACGGTGCGACATCGCCGTGACGCAGTTGGAAACACCGTACCGGCGGCCGCAGGCACGGATGGTGATTCTGAACCCGGCACCCGCCCGGCCGGTGTCGCTCAGAGGAGTGGACGTGGTGATTCCTAACGAGCTGGAGGCCGAACAGCTTACCGGCCAACGCGACCCGGCGAAGGCCGCGTGTGTGCTGCGTCGGCGAGGGGCCCGGCGGGTGATTATCACGCTGGGGGAACGGGGCGTGTTTGACGGGACGTACCGTCCGGCGTTTCGCGTACGAGCGGTGGACACGGTCGGGGCGGGTGACACCTTTGTCGGCGCGTTCGCGGCGGCCATTGCGGAGGGCCACGCGGATCCGATACGTTTTGCCCAGGCGGCAGCCGCCCTGGCCTGCACCCGCCCGGGCGCCCAGAACGTGCCGTCTCGAGAGGATGTGGAAGGGTTGCTGTCATGAACGAAAAAGACCGGCGTCTGGCTGAGTTCTGCAAGAAGCACGGGTACGAAGGCGTGCTGATTCGCCGCCGTTCCAACGTTGCCTGGGCCGCGGACGGCGCAGACGTGCATTGTGATCGGGGCGCACCGTTCGGCGTGGCCTCGCTGCTGTGGACTCCGCAGCGAAAAACGGTGCTGACCACCAACATTGAAGACGCCCGACTCGCCGCCGAAGAGTTCAACGGGGAATGGGAGATCCACTCGGAACCCTGGTGGTCGGCCAACGGCCATCCCCGGGGCAACTTCGCGACGGATTACCCCGACGATGCCATCGCCGAATTGCGGTTCTCGCTGACTCCGCGGGAACTGGAACAGGTGAAGGCCCTCGGATACGACACGGCCGACCTCGTCGGTCGCGTGATGCGGGAAATCCGCCCGGGCCAGAGCGAGCGGGACGTGGCCGCGGACCTGATGGCGGGGCTTCGGCGTCGAGACATTTTCTGCCCCGTGCTTCTGGTCGCGGCGGACGAGCGGATTGCGCTGTATCGACATCCGATTCCCACTTCCAAGCGGATCGAGAAAGCGGTGCTGGCCGTGCTGTGCGCCCAGCGTCGCGGCCTGATCGTCTGCATCAGCCGCATGGTTCACTTCGGCCCGTTGTCGGCCGATCTGCGTCGCCGGCATGATGCCGTCTGCCGTGTGGATGAAGCCATGCAGAACGCCACCCGACCGGGGGTCCGCTGGTGTGACGTGCTGGCGGTGGGCATCCGGGCGTACGAGGAAACCGGTTTTCCGGACGAGTGGAAGAAGCACCATCAGGGCGGGCCGATGGGTTACGAGACTCGTGATTTCCTCGTCACGCCCTCGGAAACCCGGGTCATTCTGTCCAACCAGCTCATCGGCTGGAACCCGACCATCACCGGCACCAAGTCGGAGGACACCACGCTTTCCAGCGGCGAAAACCTGACGGCCATCCCGGACTGGCCCCTGTGCGGCAGCCGTCCGGACATCCTCTGCCGCTGACCGCATGGATATGCAGTCAGCGCAGTCCTGACTTGCGTTCACCGCTGCCATTGGGCGCCCTGGCCCGGGCGGGGCGGGGTTCCGTTGCGCTGGGGGCGTGTGTGCGGTGCCATGGCGGTTGAGGATCTCCTCTCTGTGTGAGAAACATGGCGGGTGGTCGGCTGGCAGAGGAAGCAACCCCGGCGCGCCGGGGCGGGCTCCGCGACGTCGGGCTGGCGCCCCGGCGGTGTCTCGTCATCCACGACGCGCGGAAGCCACGCATCCCATCTGCATGCCGTAACCACGCGTTTGCTTGCGGGGCCGCGTTGCATGACCGCCCATGATTATGCGTGTTCATGCGGCAGAAAACGGGTTGCCCCGTTTGCCCAGGTGGCCGGGCTTGCCCGAGATTTCGGGGCCAAAAGGTGAAATGTCGGGGTTTGGAGGGCAGATGCTTGGGGGAAAAGGCAGAAGAAGACAGGGATCGAGGGGCGGAGGGACCAAGGGATCGAGGGACCGAGGGATGGAGGGACGAAGGGGAGGACGGCGGCGGTGGCCGGCGACGACTGCAGACTCCTACCTGTCCCTCCAGGGGCCCGGCGGATTCCACGTCCCGGAGAATGGCTGCCCGGACCCGAGTGCCCGTACGATCGGGCTGAGGAAGTCGGCGACGGTCTGCACGAGTTCCTTCAGTTCTTTGGGGGCCGTTTCGAGCCGGCTCTTCTGGCGATAGGCCGCCCATTGCGTCTGCCGGGCTGGATCTTCGCTGAACGCTTTGGTCAAGGCAACGGGCTCTGTGCGAATCGCGGTCCTGCGGCGATCACACGTCTTCTGAATCGCACTGGCCAACAACTCCCCGTCGAACGGGAAGCTGCGCGAGAGCAGCCAGATGTCGTAATAGTCGCGGAGCCGGCTGTTGAGTTCGGCGCGGTGGAGCATGACCTGGAACTTCTCGGCCACGGCCGCCTCCCGCGGATACGCGAGCACGCGCGGGGCGGGATCGCCGAGCAGGGTCGGGTAATCCACGACCGAGGGAGGCGGCGTGACCACGTCCCCGAAGCCGACGTCGATCTGCATGGTGACCCTGGCGGTTCCCAGTTTGCCGCGGAACCGAAGCCTGACTCCCTCGTAATCCGCTTCCTCCGCGATCACCCGTGCGGTGACGCTTTCGGCGTCGAATTCCAGGCCATCCGGCGCAAGCGTGCCCTGGCGGCATACATCCTGAATGACGTGCGTGAGCGCCGTTGGGTCGTTGCTCGTCCTGGCGAGCAGGTCAATGTCCATCGTGGGACGCACCGCCGGCGCATCCCACACACGCAGCAGCAGAGCGCCCTTCAGAATGAATCGTTCGGCGTGCTCCGATCTGGACAGACGATGGAGGAACCGCTCCATCGCGTAATACTGAAGGAGTTCATTGAACGGTCGGCGGCTCGCTCTGGCCCGATTCAGCAAACGCCGGCGAACCGAGGCTACGACGTTCTGGATGCGGCGATCCTTCAGAGCACGGCCTCCAGGTAGGGTCGCATCACGTTCTTCACGCGATCGATGGCGGCATATCGCATCAGCGCATCGACATTGAGCCGCTTACGTTCCCGATAGAGCCGCAGCGCTTCGACGGCCGTGTCAAGCCCGATCTTGTTGCGGTATTTGAAGCAATCGGCGAGTGTCTTTTCGGCGTCGAAAATGCGAACGGGCACGTCGTCCAGCGCATGCGTTTCAACCCCCGCTTCCATCGCCTTGGCGGCGAACCAGAAAACGCGAATCGGTGGAAAGCGGAGCCTTGGCGGTTCGGTGTGGGGCGGAAGAGCGATCGACACCTCGTGCGGAACCTGCGTTGTGAGCTCATGAAACGCGAGGGCGGACAACAGGCACACGACGCCGGTCGGCACCTTGAGCGCCGCCGTCACGAGGTCGATCTGAGCAAGCTCCGGCAGATCGGCCAGGCGATAGAGGCCGCGCTCCAGCCGCTCCAGGAAGCCGCTGTCGCGCAGGCCGTAGAGCGAGCGTGGGTGGACGCCCGCCCTGATGGCTTGCGCCGTCCGGATGACGCCGCCTTGTTCGCGACAGAGGCGACGCACCATCTCTTTGGTCTTTTCTGGGACGTCCACGCCCGTACTTGGGATAGAAATACCGTTACTTATGAATATCTAACGGTTATTCTATCCGGCATGCCGCTGGCGTCAAGCAGGTTCGCTGCCGGCGGGCCCCGACGTTCGGCCCGCGCAGACTCCAGGCAACGCCACAATGCTGGTAAGTCCTGTAAATAAAGAGCTTTACATTCCTTCGGTGAGATGTAGCCATCCATCTGCAGCCGGCGAACCCAGCGGCTCTTCGGTGTAGCCCGTCACCATCAAATGTGTGACGAGCCGCCTGCCGGAATGTGGGGGGCGATAATGAGGGGCCGGGCGGGACGGGGTTTGGGGGGTGGACGTGCGGAGGCTTGTGCTACACTTCGGGAAAGCGGTTTCTGGCCGGGCGCAACGGGGATGGGCGGCGCCGGCGCGCCGGGAGACTCGGCGGAATGCCCGGAACCAGTCAAGCAAGCCAGCCGAGTGCGCGGCTGCGGGCGGCAGGGCGGAGCGTCAGGGCGAAGAGAATGGGGGGGGATGGTTGGCCGGAGGCAGCCGGGGATGCGGGTGCCATAGGAGGGCATCGCATTAGAAACGGGTGGCTGTCGCGAGTAGCGGAGTATCAGAGATGTCCCGTTTTTCTGCCCCTGCAGAAGGCATTGAAGAAGCTTCGACTGTCCGGCCTGGCCCAGACCCTGTGAAGGAGAAAACGGGACATCACTGATATTGACATCTGAGGCGGTTTCGGTCGGCTGCGGGTCATGCCCAGGACCGCACGAGCCGTCGAGGCGGGGACCGTCTTTCACGTGCTGAACCGCGGGAACGGCCGGCAGCGGCTGTTTCGCAAAGACGCGGATTTCGCGTCGTTCGAGCGGGAGCTGGCCGAGGGCCTGAAACGCTACCCGGTGGACCTGCTGACCTACTGCCTGATGGGCAATCATTGGCACCTCGAGCTGCGGCCGCGGACGGACGACGCCCTGTGTCGGTTGATGGGCTGTGTGGTCGTGACGCAGTTGCGTCGGCACCCCGAGCATTACCGTACACGTGGCGGCGGGCATCTGTATCAGGGCCGATTCAAGAGCTTTCCCGTGCAGACGGAGGTGTACTTCCTGCGTCTGTGTCGGTACGTGGCGGCGAATCCGTTGCGGGCCCGGCTGGCCAAGCGAGCGGAGGACTGGCCGTGGAGCGGCTTGTTCGCGCGACGGAACGGCGGCAAGGCACTCGTGTTGTCGCCGTGGCCGGTGGAGAGGCCGCGTCGCTGGACGGCGGCCGTCAACGATCTTCTGGGCCAGGACGAGTTGGAGGCGTTGCGGATCCGCGTGAATCGGGGTCGTCCGTTGGGCGAGGAGTCGTGGGTGTGGTCGACGGCGCGGCGTTTGGGCCTGGAGTTGACCCTGCGCGGCCCCGGCCGACCGCGCAAGATACGCCAAAATCAGTGATGTCCCGTTTTGCTGTCCCCCAACGAGTGCATGAACTACTTCTTGAGCCAGACGCTGGCGACCAACCTGGGGGCGGGCCAGCGATTTCCGACCACGAACCAGATGGCACAGTTCGAGCAGGCGCTCTCGACGCACTGCCGGGAGGCGTCGGCCATTGTCGAGCAGTTTTCCAACGAGTGGTTCTCGAAGCATCGCTACGAGGAGAAGGGCAATATCTCTCGCGAGTCGGTTCAGGGCTTTGCCTCCTGGGCATTGAAGAAGATGAAGGACGAACTGAAAGCAGGAGCCAAAGCCGATGGCCAGTGAACGTAACCGTTCACACCCTGATGGGCAAGAGCAAAGGAGCGGGGTGTCGTTGGAAGCAGAAGTAGATGGCGTCGCGCAGGTAGGTGAACGGGGCCGGTTCGAGTCTTTGGGCGGTCTTCGTGGATCGAGAGAAGCCCGGCTGGCGCCGGCTGCGACAAAGACCTGAGAGAGTAAATGAGAGGAGCTGGCTTCTTCCCCCGGCTCAAGCCGGGGGCACTGACTGGCCGGCTGAAGCCGGCCCCGGTTTGGACAATCAAGCTGCGGTTGCAGCGCCTTCCACGATGATGCGTCGTCTTACGTCTTCTGGGATCCGGCAAGCGGGCTGACAAGAACCGTGGTTCAGGTTGCGTAGGCTCGAATGCAGTCGACCGCAATGCTGCTGGCGGCGAGGTCAGGCGGATGGAATACAAGTCGGCGCGGGATCGGGTGGTCACCGCCAGCAGCGCCTGCCGGGCCCGGCCCGGCGGGAAGCTGGCGGGAAGCTGGCGGGAAGCTGGCAGGAAGCTGGCGGGAAGCTGCGGGGGAAGGCCGGAGGGACACGACGCGCGCGTCGGCATCACGGTCATTTCCCTTATCTGCACGCTCCCCGGCAACCAACCGGGGGCAGGTTTCCCTTGTAGGCTCCCCTTCATAAGGCTTTTATCGGACGACGCGGTTGGGTGACGTCGGCAGGGCGGGCGGATATCGACGAATCGCCATCGGCATCGTCGAACGCGGGGCATCCGCCGATCCGAGTCATGGAATCCGACCCGCCACGGAAAAAGTTCCGGAAAACAGGCCCGCTTTCGATCGAAACCCGGTACAATGGCACCGTACGGCCCGACAGCGGAGTCGGGCCGGGTTGTATGGGGAATTGTGATTGAGAAGGGGCATTTGTCTCTGGTCGGTGATCGCGGGTGATCCTGCGATCGAGCGCAGGAGGCCGGAAAGTCGTTCCTCGTGGCCAGGGGAAGGCGGAATTGCCGCCCGATCGCCCGCTGACCATCCCCGAGTGTGGAAAGGAGGAGTTGTCACGTGTGTAGTCTCAGAATGTGCAGCCTTGGAGCCGGCGTGTTGCTGGCGGTTTGTGTGTCGCGCGCACCGGCGCAACTGGTCTTTGGAAGCACGACGACATCCACTTCGAACGCCTGCGCGATGTACCTCGACGTCAACACCCTGCAGGTGACGACGCTGTGGAACTCGGCGGCCCAGAAGAAGATCAACGGTCTTGCCGCGGACTCGGCCACCGGGCGCCTCTACTCGAATGATGCCGCCCGGCTGAACTACTGGGAGTTCGGAAACATCGATACGCCGCCCACGCTGATCGCCGGCATGTACCGCACGAATGACTACGTATCGTTCGCCGCGACCGGCGTGGACGGCCTGGCGTTCGCCAACGGGCATCTGTACGGCGCCACGTCGTATGGCAGCACGATCTTCAAGCGCGGAATCTACGAGATCGCGACGACGCACGACGGCGCGACCCCGCCGCACTGCGTGATGACGCCGGTCTGGCTCGATCCCACATCGACCGAGAGCTCCAGCGGGCTGCTGAACCTCGGCGGGCTGGACTTCAACGCGGCGGACGGGCTCTTCTACGCCGTGAACTCGGTGGACACCACCCCCTCGGGTCACCCGTACACGCCCGGCCTGTACAGCATCGACGCGCTGGGCGACGGCACCATGACCCGCGTTGCCGACTTCCCGGCCGGCCGGACGAGGATTGACGGTCTGGCGATCGGCGGCGGCAAGTACTGGCTGACCGAGCATGAGCCGGAGGCGAGCCGGATCAGTATCTACCCGTACAACCCGATTTCGGGCACCTACGACGCGCCGATCTACGTGCCGCTGGCGGACTCCACCAAGCGGGCGACCGGCGCCACCTGGGCGCCTGCCGCCATTCCGGAGCCGGCCACGTTCGGCCTGCTGTCGCTGCTGGCGCTCGGGCTGTGCTCGCGGCGCCGGAGGGCGTAACAACGCGACGCGGCCAACCGGGTTCGGGACTCGGATGGGCGCGGGCGGGGATCGGTTCTTTACGCTCCGTCCGGGCGTTTGAGTCCGGGCCTGAGTTGTTCGCGCATCGGCGGATCGCAACAGTTGCGGGGACGGCCGCTCGACGGGAATGCCCTCCTGCGGCTTCGCTTCAGCGGAGACGGCTTCCCACACGGGGTTTCATGTGCGCCCGGAGTCCGGAAGCCGGTGGAATGACTTCCGCCGCGCTTCCGGACGGCCGGGCGGGCTGCACTCGTTCCATTCCTGTCGAATCTGCGGCCTCTCGTCCCGCTCCGGCACCGTTGACGACTTCGAGGGCGATCGGCCGCGTTCGCTGCCCTCAGTCGATCCAGAGGCTGCTCCGCGTGTTGTCCCGCGGGCGGAACGCCACGATGGACCCACCCCACTCCGTCCGCGCTTCAATCGACGCCAGACTGCTCCCGACAATGTCACGGCAATGGTATTCTGTGTTCTCCTGTTTTTCCCTCTCCCGAGGCATCCTTTTCAAAGGTGAGCGAGCCGTCATCGCGCGGACTTCCGCAAGAACGACAGAAGACTGGAGCGTCTCGAACAACCGATCAACCAGGGAAAACCAATAATGGTAACGCATGCCGGTTGCACCAGGTGCGTCATGGGTGGTCGAGAAGTCGGCGAGGGCTGCGATTGCTGCCTCGGTGCCCGATGGCGCGGGTACCTGGGTCGTCGGAATCCAAGGCGAGCTTCGGTGGCGTGAACAGATGACGGGGAACCCCACACCGTTCTGCGCCGCAGGGGATCCTGGCGGAGCGGTTGCCAGTCGCGCGGCGGCCACCTATGATGATTCCCCGGCCGGGGGTTGGACACTCGGCCATCGGGCCTGTTGAAGCAGGAGTTGCAGCATTGACCATCGCAAATTCCGTCCGTCCGCGCCCGGAGGCTGGCATGAGTGAAAAGTCGGCAGGCGAGCAGTATCTCTTCACGTCCGAATCCGTGTCCATGGGACACCCCGACAAAGTCGCAGACCAGGTTTCCGACGCCCTGCTGGATAGCCTTCTGGAACACGATCCCCGAGCGCGAGCGGCCATCGAAACGATGGTCACCACCGGCCTGGTGGTCGTGGCCGGCGAGGTGACGGTCCACAACACGCAGGCCGAATGCGCGCTGGGGCGTGCGGAGGACACAATCCGCAAGACCATTGCCTCGATCGGATATGACGATTCGGCCACCGGGTTCGACCACCACAGTTGCGCGGTCCTCCGGGCCCTGCATGGGCAGTCCCCCGACATCAGCCAGGGCGTGACGAAAGGGCCGGGTCCGAACGCCGAGCAGGGCGCGGGTGACCAGGGCCTGATGTTCGGCTATGCCTGCAACGAGACGGCGGTCCTGATGCCCATGTCGATCCACCTGTCCCATCGCCTGATGGAACGTCACGCCCAGGTTCGCCAGAGCAACGGTATTCCGTGGCTGCGCCCGGATGCCAAATCCCAGGTCACCGTGCTCTACGAAGGCCGCATGCCCAAGGCGATTGACACGATCGTGTTCTCCACGCAGCACACGGAAGCGGCTGTCGATCCCCGGACGCAGAACATATCCCAAGACGCCTGTCGCGAGATCATCGAAAAGATTCTGCGGCCGGTTGTCGAGCAGGAAGCGCCCGGGCTCTGGTCCGATCAGATCACGTTCCACATCAACCCGACGGGGCGTTTTGTCATCGGCGGTCCGCACGGCGACAGCGGGCTGACCGGTCGGAAGATCATCGTGGACACCTACGGCGGGCGGGGACGGCACGGTGGCGGCGCGTTTTCCGGGAAGGATCCCTCGAAGGTGGACCGCTCGGCGGCCTACATGGCCCGGCACATCGCCAAGAACATCGTGGCGGCCGAACTGGCGGAGGAATGCGAGGTTCAACTGGCGTACGCCATCGGCGTGGCCGAGCCGGTCAGCGTGCTGGTCAGCACGTTCGGCTCGGGCCGGGTGCCCGACACGGCATTGCAGAAGGCCGTAAGGGAAGTCTTCCCCCTGACTCCCGGCCGTATCATCCAGTACCTGAACCTGTTGCGCCCGATTTACCGCAAGACGGCGATCCACGGACATTTCGGACGCACGGACGCGGATTTCACGTGGGAGGCCACGAACCGGGCGAAAGACGTGGCCGCGGCGGCAAAGGCGTAGAACGCCAGACACGCAAGCCCGGATTCACCCGGCAACGCCCCTTGCGGATCGTGGTTCTGCGGGGAGACGATCGGGAGTCCCTCGAAGGTGGCGGACGATGCGCCCGACTTCTGGCGCCCGCGTTTCGGCACGGCTCAGACGATGTTGATTCGATAGCGACCGGCGCGGCGCTTGCGGTTGATGATCTTACGGCCGCTGGCAGTCCGCATGCGGGCCCGGAAACCTTGCTTGCGCGCCCGTTTGATCTTGCTGATTCGCCTCGGGTAATGCATAACGCACCTCAACGCAGACGCCGAATGACCGCCTCTCTGCCCGCACTCCCGGCGGCGGGGTACCGGCGGGTCGGTCCCACCAAAGACCGGCCAGTGTACCGCCGCCGAATCCGTGTGGCAACCCCCCGGAACCCGTTCGGGCCGGGGCCGGGCGAGCGGCCGGCGGCACGATCCGGTCGACCTGTACCACGATTTGGCCGATAGCTATAATCTGGGTATCCAGGCCGATGGCCGCCCGGTCCGTATGCCGGAGCACGCCGGATCGGCCCGAAAAACCGGCTTTTGACGAAGGGGGCGCCTGCCCGCTGCGGTCGCGTTCTTCGCCACAAGCCTGTGAAGGACAAATCGTGACGATCTCTGAGTCTCTCGCACGGGCGGGAGCGGTGGCCGGGTATGCCATTCGCAACCCGGAGCTGTATGTTGCCGCCCTGACGCACGCCTCCGTGGCCAACACCCGTCTGGAGAGCAATGAACGCATGGAGTTCCTGGGCGACGCCGTCCTGGGCCTGATCATCTGCGAGGCTCTGTATCAGCAGTTTCCCGAGTGGCTGGAGGGTGATCTGACGAAGATCAAATCCACGGTAGTGTCGCGGAAAGTGTGCGCGCAAGTCTCTGATAAAGTTGGACTTACGGACCTTCTCCGAATGGGCAAAGGCATGTCGGAGGCCAACGGAGTCCCGGGATCCCTGCGGGCGGCGGTCCTGGAATCGTTCGTGGCGGCCATGTACCTGGACGGGGGCTTCGAGCGGGCCAGGGCGTTCATCCTGGAGCACTTCGGCCCCCATATCCAGGAGGCGGCCGCATCCGCGCACCAGAGCAATTTCAAATCGCAATTGCAGCAGTACGCCCAGAAGCATCTGGCGGCCACGCCGCATTATGAATCCCTCGACGAGCAGGGGCCGGACCACAGCAAGTGCTTCGAGGTGTGCGTAACCATCAACGGGCGGACATTCCCCAGTGCGTGGGGCCCCAGCAAGAAAGAGGCCGAGCAGAAGGCTGCCCAGATGGCACTGCGGGAGCTGGGTGTGCCCGATACGGATCCGGCGACACCGTCCTGGCAGGCCGACGAGTCGGCCGGGGACTGATTGCGGAGCTGAACGCGCTCTGCGGCGTTGCTCCGCGGGAGACAGGGCCGGACGAGGCGGGCGTTTCGGGCAGCGAGTACGAACCATGATCGACTACCTGCTGGCGACGGTGGCGAAAGCACACGCAAGGCACGTGTTGCGGGGGCTTCTTCGTTCGACGCGCTCGGCCGCGCGGACGCAGATGCGGGTACTGATGAGCAAGCTGCGCCGAAACGCCGAGAGCGACTTCGGGCGGGAGCATCGGTTCGGCGCCATCCGCACATATGCCGATTTCGTCGAGCGGGTTCCCGTGCTTCGATATGACGACCTGTCGCCCTACGTGGAGCGTGTCCGCAACGGCGAACTGAGTGCCCTGTTCGGCCCGAAGCAGACGGTCCACATGTTCGCGATGAGCAGTGGCACGACGGACCGGCCCAAGTACGTGCCGGTAACCGGGGCGTTCCTCAAAGAATACCGCCGGGGCTGGAATGCGTTTGGCGTGAAAGCCCTGTCGGACCATCCGCGGGCGATTCTGAAGCCGATCGTTCAGGTCACCTCGCGGATGGATGAGGAGATCGCGCCGTCGGGTGTGCCGTGCGGGGCGATCACCGGGCTGATGGCCGCGATGCAGAAAGGAATCGTGCGGAAATACTACGCGAGCCCGCCCGGCGTCGCGCGGATCGAGGATGCGGCCGCCCGGTACTACACGATCATGCGACTGGGCGCGGCGGTGAACGTGGGGTTCATGATCACGGCCAATCCGGCCACGCAGCTCAAGCTGGCCCGGACGGGCGATTCGTGCAAAGAGCAGATCATCCGCGACGTGCATGACGGAACGCTGGACGCCCGGCTGGAGGTTCCGCCGGACGTGCGGGCGGAGCTGGCGCCGCGGCTGGCGGCCCGGCCCCAGCGGGCCAGGGCGCTGGAGGAGATCGTTCGGCGGACGGGTCGACTGCTGCCCAAAGACATGTGGGAGCTGGGGTTCGTCGCGAACTGGACGGGGGGCACGATGGGGCTGTACCTGCGTGACTTTCCGGAGTTTTTCGGGAGTACGCCGGTGCGGGATGTCGGCCTGCTGGCCAGCGAAGGGCGGATGTCCATTCCGCTGGAGGACGGCACGCCGTGCGGGATGCTGGACGTGACGAACAGCTTCTTCGAGTTCATCCCCGTGTCGGAGTATGAATCGTCGCAGCCGACGGTGTTGCTGTCGCAGGATCTGGCGGTGGGGCAGGACTACTACATTCTGCTGACGACCTCGGCGGGATTCTACCGGTACGACATTGCGGACGTGGTGCGCGTGCACGGGTTCTGCGGGCAGGCCCCCATCATCGAATTCCTGAACAAAGGGGCGCATATCAGCTCGCTGACCGGCGAGAAACTTTCGGAGAGCCAGGTGGTGCTGGCCGTCGAGCGGGCGTGCATGTCGCTGGGGATCGAACCGGGCCTGTTTGTGCTGGCGCCCCAATGGGCGGACCCGCCGTATTACCGGCTGTATGTCGAGCCCCTGGATGCGTCGGCCGACGAGATGGCGGCACTGGAGCGGGAGATGGAGTCCGCGTTGGCACACGTCAACATCGAGTATGTCAGCAAGCGCAACAGCGGGCGACTGGGCCCCGTGCGGCTCAGCATGCTGCCGGCGGGTTTTCTGATCGAGCGTGACCGGCGCCTGGCCACCCGCCACCGCAGAGTGAACGAGCAGTACAAGCACCAGTACCTGCTGCCGTCGCCTGGGCAGGACCAGGAGTTCCCGCGCGGCGAGCCGGTCCGTCCGTCCGGCGTGGACCCAACGGAACATCACGCATACTGACATCCGAGCCGGGTTCGGCAGGTGGTGCGACATAACCCAGGACCGCCCGAGCGGGCGGAGCTGCTTTTCGCCGCGATTCCGCGCCGGCGCTTCCCTGAGCCGTAAATTCCCCCGTTGCGTTTTCTGGAAGGGGAACTTGCGCACCGAAACCGGCCTGTCATCGCTAGTGCCATTTCTCGACACGGCGGCCCACTGCGTCGGCCTGGACCGTCACAGAGGAACCCGGTCCCCGGGAACATGGACGAACGGGAGGCGTCTAAGACTGAGTCGGGAGCAGCCGATTCTGTATTGGCCGGAAGTAGGAAATCGAGCGATTCCGGCAAGAAGAACATGAGAAGGAGATGCGCGATGGACGCCAGAGATGCTCGTCTTCGGTTGATCGTGTGTGCAGTCATATGGGGTCTGGTTCCAGCGGCGCAGAGTGTCTCCGCTGCGGATCCCGACGACCCGCGGTTGTGCCCAAGTGTTCCGGATCCCAATGATCCGCAGAAGATGCGAGAAACGGTCTCGCCCGAGCGGAGGGAGCAGTTGGGCCTGGCTCCGCACACGTGGGCCGGAGTTGTCCACCCCGATGTTTACCCCACGCTCGAACGCTTGAACCGCACGATCGAAGATCTGAAGAAGAAGAACAGCGTCGAAGCCGTTCAGGCGCTGTTTGGGGTGCAGCATGAAGGGACCGTGTATGTGGAGCTCCGGTTCAAGGACAAGGCGGCCCAGGAACGCGTGCTTGCCAGGCGGAACGCATCCGAACTCCACGTGCGGCAGCTCTTTCGGTTGTCTGCCGGGCTTGTGGGCTACGTCACGAAAGAGGGTCTGGACAACCTGTCAACGGATTCGGACGTGGTCGCGGTCCGCTTGGATGGCAAACCGTTGCCGAAAGAGGAAAAGACGATCTACAAGAACGACCTTCCCCCGGCCGGGTCGGCAGACGCCGCAAACGAGCCTGGCGTAGCCGAAGGCAGAGTCGACCCGGACGTCTACCGTGCTCTTGTCATCAGCGACCGTGTACGTGTGGCGGTCAGCTTGCACGGTGCCGACTTGCTCCCGCCATTAGCGGACACGCCGTTCGAACTGGGCGATCGACTCGACCAACGCGAGCAGGCGGCCAGAAAACTACAGGATCGAGTGCTTGCCGGCGTCACCGCCGGTCAATTCTGGCTTTCCTCGCGAGATCGTGGTGGGGCCGGCTTCTGGGGCCGCGTCAACAGGGAAGGTGTCGAGGCCCTTCAGCTCCACCCGGAGGTGAAGCGAATCCAGTTGCAGCAGCTGCATCGCAAGCATCAGGTCGTTTGCACGGGGATAATCGGCTCGAAGCGTGTGAACGGGGAAGGTTGAAGGGAATCATGGATCAGGGGGCGGTGCGGGCGAGTTGCCCGGCCTTCCAGACGGCTGGCAGTAGCGAGGCGATATCTTCGCCGCGGGGCGAAGCAAGCCATCAGGGCAACTCGCCCACTCCTCAAGATGACCGATTTTCACCCGCTCACTCCTGGCCGGTTCTGCCCGCCCGGTGACAATCTCAGAGCGACGCCAAGTCACGCGTTGTCGGCTTTCTTAACGGTCTCCAGCTCTCGATTAATGGTTCTGATCCACTCCATCACCTGTTCCTTTGTCACACTGAGTGTGTTCGCGAGGTAGTGCACGCTCTTCTTGGCGGCACGCCGCCACAAGGGCTGCTGGCTGGCGAACACAGCGTGCAGAATGCACAATGCAACCACCGTGTTCGTGATTTGGACCCGGGCCGTCTTTGGCAAGTTCGCAATCGGCGACGGCATTACCTTCTCCACAATGCCGAGCAAATCCTTCCACAGTAGGTTGAGCCGCATCACGTAGGCGCTACGGCGCTTCGGAAAGCGAAACCATCCCTCCGCCTGTTGAAGGGCGAGCAGGTCACAAAGTGGATTCACGGCGGCAGATCGTGCCTCATCTTCTGCAAGCGGCACATGAAGGACGTCTCTGCTGGCCGGTCTGTTCCTGTTCCACTCGAAGGCTTTCCTTTGCCGTATCGCGCGGAAACCAGGACGCGCGACTGGTGCGAATTCCATGTAGACATCAGATGCATCCGACGCGTACTCCACAGGATGCGGCGCGCGGCACTCATGCCCGATTCCGTGCCAGCCGCAGGCCAGCTGCACCGGAACACGCCAGCCGCAGGCCAGCTGCACCGGAACACGGCGGAACTCGGGGCGGCCTTCGTTGCGATCCTCCAGGGAACGGTGCTCAATGGCCACGAAGGATGTCTCGGAGCAGAGAAGCCCGAAGTCCTTCGACAATTTGACGAGTTGCTTCTGGTCCCGGCGCCGGTTGCGCGCGGAGGTCTCCGGTGAAACGTCGCCCGCCTCAAGGTACTCGATCCGCTGCCGGGCCCACAGGGTGGCCAGCAGGCTGTTTTCGGGGGCGGGTGTCGGGATCTCTACCTGCCACTCAGCTGTCTCTTTCTGGGTTTTCACACGAACCGTGCAACTGGTAGGCATCGCGCCCACTACCCGGCCACGGACCACCAACGAATCGCCCTCAAAGACCGCAGGCAGATTCGGCGTTGCGTTCTGCACCTCGGCCGGGCCCCAGTCGATTTCGACGCTCTCGGCCATCGGGCTGGCGAGCCGGCTGAATGTCCGCAGCACCTTGTCCTCGATCCGCTCGCCCTCCGAGACGAACTCCGCAGCCCCGCCGGCGGCATTGGCCACCCTGTGTACCAGGTGGGCGCTGGCAGCGAAGCCGATTCCGAACGTGAAAATCCGGTTCTGGTGGCGATGCCGGCGGGCCAGGTCGATGATCGCGTTCTCGTTGGAGACCTGCCCGTCGGTGAGCAGGACGATCTGCCGGGGCCGCGGATAAACGGTCGGCGACCGCAGGACAGCCTCAAGCGGTGAATGAATCTCGGTGCCGCCAAGATCAGCGCCGATGCGGCGCACGTATTTGACCGCCCGTTCGAGGCTGGCCGCGGAGTAGGTGAGCGGCTCAGGGCTCATGAACTCGTAGGTCGAACCGAACCGGCAGATGTTGAATGCGTCGCCCTCCGACAAGCTGCGCAGGCACAACTCCAGAGCCTTCTTCGCCTGGATAAGGGAGTCCCCATCCATCGAACCGGAGCAGTCGAGAACGAAAACGATCTCCTGCGGCTCGGCCGTCGTTGGGCCTTCCTCGAATTCCGGCTGGATGGTGACGGCCACGAAGGTCTCGCTGTTGGGGCCCTGCCCCGCCAGGGCACGCGGCTTCGGCTCTTTGCCCAGCTCGATGTTCAGTACGATGTCGCGATCCATCACAATCACGCCTTCGGCCAACCGGACGATTCCGGTCCCGTCCTCCCGCAGGTCCACCTGGGCCTGGTGGCTGGTGCACTCGATCGAACGAACCGGCAGCCCGAGCCGAACGTCGGTCTCAAACGACAGGCCGTAGGGCACGTGCAGCACGTGCGGGGGGTTGACCTGGTCGCCCTCGATCACAGCCTGCAGCGGGTCCTGGCCGGTGGCCGTCACGTATCTTGGGGCGACTGTAGTCGGAAACGCCAGGCGGATGGATGAGTCGGTGACCTCCAGCTCGGCGACGTACTCGATCCGGATGGTGACAGCCTGCTTGGGCTTGATGTTGCCCACATTGACCGTGAAAACGTCCGGACGGTGCTGTTCGAACAGGAACGCTCCGTGGCCGTCTGAGATGGCCTCGTCATAAAGATCCTCTGCCTTGCTGCGTTCCTCCACTCGGCCTGTCAGCACTCGGTCTCCCGTGATGACCTCGAAGTGCCGGACGGCCGCATGCGCCGGCAGGGGAAAGGTGTAGACCGCCTCGACCGCGCGGTCTTCCAGGTTGACGAAGGTCTGCTCGACCGTCGTGAGCTGGCCCAGGGCGACTAGTTGCGATCGCACGCGCACGCCGCGCAGGGCGATCTGATCGGCTTGGTTCCTGGTGTGGATTGCGATACCTTCCATCGAGTTCACTCTCCTTCATCCACCGGCGCCGTCGTCGCTGCGCCGCGTTTGCCACACCTCTTCCATCACGATATTCCGGACTACCTCCCGGATGGCCAGTAACTGCTCTGCCTCCAGGTTGTGCTTGGCTGTGTCGACGTGGAGCTCTACCCCGTCCGCGAGGCCCACTCGGCTCCACAGGCCGGCGGTCAGCAGGGCCCGGGCCCGGGGCGGCCGGCCCTCGTGCGACGGAGCAGGCGGCGGGATCAACGCCTCGGCTCCGCCCTGGATCCGTCGGATGGCTTCCAGTGAGTGCCCCGCCGCCTGTAGTTGCAGGATGCGGTTCAACTGTTCGAGATGCTCCGCGTCGTAATGACGCCCCCGCCCCCGCCCGTTCGGTGGCCGCAGAAGCCCCCGTTGGATGTAAAACCGCACAGCCCGCCGGCTGATCCCCGTCGCGGCCGCCAAGTCCTCGATGCTTAATCTGACGTCGCTCATACCTATATAATACGACATTAGATGTCGCATTGTAAGTGTCCGTTAAAAACAGAGGCGATCGGGGGGTGGAGTTATAAGTTGTGTTGTAAAAAGGAGTTATGTGTGGAGCGTGGCCTGAAAGCGGCAGGGGCCACTGGTTTGCACCTTCTCCTCTCAACGGCGCGAGGCGGTGGGAGTCGATGACCACGAAAGCAAAGACCTCTGGGCTTGACCGTAAGCGCTCGGTCGTGTGCATCGGGACCATTTGGTCGGTGGGAGTGGACGGGGTGCGGTTGAGGGGGTCAGGAGGCGAGGGCGGATCGCGCGAGTTGCTCGGCCTTCCAGGTCGCGGGCAGGAGTGAGGCGGGATTCTCTTCGGGGGGAAGGCGGGCGATGAGGCCGCGCATGTGGAGGAACGGGGACCGGTCCGAATCCTCAGACAATCTTCGTGTATCGAGAGAAGGCCGGCTGAAGCCGGCTGAGAGGGAGAATAGAGAGAGGGAGTGAGGGGAGCTGGCTTCTTCCCCCGGCTCAAGCCGGGGGCACTGACTGGCCGGCTGAAGCCGGCCGGATACCCGGTTTGGATAATCAAGCTGCGCTTGCAGCGCCCGGTCCGAAGAATCAGAACCCCGATCGAGCGGCCCGGGCGTTTGACCCAGTTGGTCAGGCTGTAATACGTCAGGTGGCCCCGCCGGCAGTGCTCCGCACGACTCCAGCCGCTTGCCTCCAGCGCTGCCACCAACCGCTGCCAGTACCCCACGCGATCCGACATGCCGCACCACCAGCAGGCACGTCAGGCCAAACCCGCACCCCCCGCCGTCAGATGCAATTCACCGAGCATTTGCCTTCTCGGTGCTTGGCATGACGTCCGTGCGGCGCAGAGTGCGGTGTCAATCACGTTGTGCTGTGTTGGGGCTGTGCATAAGAGAAGCGTGCCCAAACAATAGCGAACGCCGATCCATCCGTCAGGAAGGGAACGCCCATCAAACCCGGCGTCATTCACCCGTCGCGGCAAAGCAATCGCCGAACTCGACGCTCCATCCACAGAACCAACGCCGCCAGGTGTTTCCGCGATGCGGCCGGCTACGTTGGAACAGGCCGGGAGGGTAGAATCGCGGCCTGGCGATGGGTCGCGGAGGAACCATGCAGATGCCAGGTAAGCATCATCAACTGACGTTCGAGCCGCCCGGCCGGAGAGTGTCGGTTCTGGCGGGCACGACGATCCTGGAGGCGGCCGCCGGCGCCGGGCTGGTGCTCGAAACGCCTTGCGGCGGGACCGGGACGTGCGGCAAGTGCCGGGTTCAGGTGACCGGCGGCGCGGGTGAGCCGACCCAGGCGGATCGGCGATTCTTCACGCCGCGGGAGCTCCAGGACGGATGGCGGCTGGCGTGTCAGAACTTCGCGTCGGACGGCATGGTGGTTTGCGTTCCGCCCGCGTCCCTGTTCACGCGCGGGCACCAGATCGTCGATCACGCCGCTGTTGGGGCGCCTCGGGATCTCCGGCCTGCCGTCCAGAAGGTCTATGTGGAACTCTCACCGCCCACGCTGTCGGACGACATGCCCGATCTGCTTCGCCTGGAGCGGCAGATCGGTTCCTTCGAGGTGGATCTGCCCGCGCTGCGGCAGACCGCCAGAAGTCTGCGCGCCCAGGGCTTCCGGGGAACGGCCGTCCGTGCGGGCCGCCGGCTGATTGACTTCGAGGACGGGAATACGTCCAACGAGTCCTACGGAGTGGCGTTCGACATCGGAACGACCACGCTCGTGGCCTCGCTGGTACACCTCGGCTCCGGGCAGGAGCGGGCGGTGGCCTCACGCCTGAACCCCCAGGTCCGCCTGGGTGACGATGTTCTTTCGCGAATCCGGCATTCCTCCTCCGGTTCCGGCGGTCTGGATGAGCTGCGTGGTGCCGTTATCGAAGAAGCCGGCCGGATGATCGAGGCTCTTTGCCGAGACACCGGGGTCGGCGCGCAGCACATTTACGAGGCGTCCTTCGCGGGCAACTCCACCATGCAGCATATTCTGTGCGGTGTCGATCCGTCGCCGCTGGGCAAGGTGCCCTTCGCCTCGGCCTGGGCCCGCGGGCTGCTGTTGTCGGCCCGGGACATGCAGATTCCGATTCACCCCCGGGGGACAGCCTACGTGTTCCCGCTGATCGGCGGCTTCGTCGGTGGAGACACGGTCGCCGGGATGTTGGCCGCCCGGGTGGATTCCTCGGACGGCCCCGTGCTGATGGTGGACGTCGGCACGAACGGCGAGATTGTTCTGGCGCATAACGACTGCCTGCTGGCGGCCTCCACGGCGG